>SXGQ01427255.1_pt1 | contig 82050 bp, 79 predicted proteins | sample 3178371 | NCBI WGS metagenome assembly SXGQ01 (sample SAMN11356859, study PRJNA531348) | freshwater metagenome | isolation source: freshwater sample F1-20 | place: China: Fuxian Lake, Yuxi | collected 2017-12-25 | reverse complement strand
AGTTTTCCGAGAGCATCCCTTTAGTTGGTTATTCTATTCTCTTTATGATGTTAAGTGGAAGTTTGATTATGTGGAAAAATCAGTAAGAGACCATCTTGTCATAAGTTTTGACTATTCTCCTGTGTCGGATCTGAGTCCGTTTAGGCAAAGTTTGAGGTCGAGGGCATTTTATGACTCTGCATATAGCACTCCCTGGTCATACGATGACCAGATTTACATAACACAACATGATTGTCAAATTTTCGAGACTATCAGTAGGTTTGGTGTAAACGAGGTACAGGATTTGCTGTCTCACCGGTGCTTCTTCGAGTATATGAATAAGGAGGGTAAGTCGCCTGAAGTTGGATCTGCACTTAGGAACTACTTAGTCTAACAGCTCGTTTATCTTGAAATCCCTTATGATTGTTTTCATCGACTCTGCTTTAACGTTGTCTACGATTGCCTCGATGATGTCTTCCGTTATCAAGTAACCGTGGTATATCTCCCTGAATATCATTTCGTGACCGATTGTTGTTTTGGAGCTATCGATGGTGTAGAAGTGTTTGACTTTGGTGAGTAGGTTCGGTGATATTGTAGCGCATATGAAGTCTCCGTATTCCAGTTCGAACTTCATCGTGAACTCTATGTTGTAGTTCGTTATGAGTACCAGTCTGTCTTCTTCGTCTATTAGGTCGAAGATTGAGTTTTTCCGGAAGCCGAGCTTCTCCAGCCTGTTTATTGCCCAGTGCATTCTATCCTTTTGATTGGTTAGCTTAGAAACACTATCATAGTAGATTGTCATCGACGGCATCTGTAAGACCGTCTGCCAGTCGCCTACGGCGTACTCTTTCTCCTCGAGGATCTCCTCGAGATCTGCGTCTCTTTTGTCATCTTTGTCAACCGCGTATTTTTTCTTTATCTCGTGTAGAGTTTTCCAGGATAGTACGAAATGAGGCTCGCCTGTCTCCAGTGCGAGCCTTTCACATTCGTTTATTACGTTTTTTAAATCATTTGTCTTTGTGATTGTGTAATCCATTTTGTATAGTTTTTTTCATGATCGAATATGTCTATTGACTTTTTGAGTATTTGACATTTCTCATACTCTTCTTTTCTCTGGAAGTAGTATATCATTTCCCATATGAAACTTTCTTCATACGGTTTTAGTTTTTCGTCGTGTAACTTACCACTCTGTATTCTTTCGAATGATTCGTTTAGAAGTGTATCGTAACTTTTTAATTGTCTCATTATTATTTCAGATTTTTACTATAATCATCGAGTATTTTTTTCTCATCATCTGTAATTGATTTCATACCATTTTTGGCAATTTTATCAAATATTGCATCTACATCCTCTTGTGTATAACCATAATCTTCCACTATATTTTCAACATTGTATAAATGTTGTCGAAGTTCTTCTAATTTTGAGTTTACTTCGTCAGATTGCATTACTTCTGATATTTTATCTTCTATTTCAGTTCTTGATATTTTATTGCCTAATAATTCTACAACATCATCAATCTCGACTGCGTACCTTTCCTCAATCTCTTTAACAATCTCATTCTTAAGATCTTCGTTTATAGCATCGGATGTATAAAGACACGTACTATTTTGGAATATTGCTACTTTTTTCGTATCTAAGAATAATATTACATCAACATCACCTATCTCGTGTAATGTTGTACTGATATACACCGTGTTATTTACTCTTGTTTTGAATTTAGATTTTCCTTTTTGTATTTTTCGTAGTACTTGTTTGTACTTCTGCTCATTTTCTTTCTTTAATTTGATTGCAGTCAATGTTTTCTTTATACCATCTATGAAAGCTTTGAATAAAAAACCCATAACGAAGTAGAGTATGTATATCATATATCTGTTTTTTTTTGTAAATATAGTAAAGATATTATAATTTATATATTGATTTTCTTATTTTGATGAGTAGATTATCGACGAATTTTTGATCAACTGAGTCCGGTAGGTCTGACTCTTCAAAAAGTCTGTCTATCTCAACGATTTCTGCCTCGACCTCGTCGATTAACGTCTGTAAATCGACCGCACCTCTCCTGATTGAAATCAGGTACTCTGCGTCGTTCCTTCTGACGTTAATCCCTTTTCCTTCTGCAATCTCTCTTGCCATCGACATAAGCCTCTTAGAGTGCATCATATTCTTTCCGTCGATCTTCTGGCCGTGTGACTTCACGTCCACCCATCTCGCTTCGTTCTTGTTCTCGAGCCATTCCTGGTATTCCTTGTACTCCTTACAGTGCTGAGAGTAACCGTCCTTGTTGTAGTAGATGCTGCAGATCGGATTCTCGCCTTTTGGAATAGAAGACATGCGAAGAGAATTTGACTCGGCAACATTTGCACCTTCGCCAGTCTTGACTAGTCCTTTGTAGCCAAATCCAATAGGTTGGCCGGATTCTTTGCGAATACTCAACAATTCTATCTGCTTGGCTAATATTATTCTGGCTTCTTCTGAAATATTTTCGGAAAAGTATAGATGTGCGTCTGTATCGTAGTAGACTGCATAGACATTCATTGCGTTGGGTACATTTACAACTCCTATGAATTTATCTTCATATCTACCGTCATTCCATTTTTTCCACGGAATAGATTTTTCTCCTTCGATCACATAGACGAAGTCGAGCACATCTTTGCGAGTCACCTTGTCCTTCTCCCAGTTCTGCTTCTTGTTCTGTCCCTTCGCCTTCTGTATCTGCATCTTCCCGTATCCGCCGAAAGACTTGGCGCAGATTTTCGTTATGAACTTCTCTCTGTTCTGAAGGACCTCGTCGAAGACCGGGTGCTTGTACACGACGCAGTCCTCCGGTGTGTTGAGCAGCTCAAGAACGGTGGGGTTGTTCGACGCCAGCAGGTTCAGGAACCTCTTTATCTCGTAGATAACGATGTCATTTTTATCATCGTTAATTTGTTCTTTGTATCCATTCCCAAGTATGTCGTCGAGTGATTGTATGAAAACACCTGCGTAGTCGGTGTCTGAAGTTTCTACGTTGGTTCCGTATGCATGTGATCCCCTTATTACGAGTAATAATGGTTGAGCACCTGGAGATTTTTCCTGTATAATTTTTTTTAATTCTTGTCTTGCGTATAATTGTTCTTTCATTTGCTTGGTATTTTTCTCAATACAAATATAATGTTTTTAATATATAACTAAAAATTTAAATAACGATATGCCTGGAACAGGAAATTACCCAACTCCTTATAATCCTTCATCTAACGTTGCTTCACAATATCTTACTAATGTTGATGATGCATTACTTAAACTAAAAGATAACAATAATAATGAGATAGATCCTAAAGATATAAGAGATTCTGTTTGGACGTTATGGAATAGAATAGATGATGTTCAGATAGTTGCTAGTCAGTCACTATCGTATTCTAGTAATAATTATTATATTAATACTAATCCAACAACTACTGCTTTGGGTGGTATTGCGGCTGGTACCACTTTTGGTGCATCTTATTCTATGCAACAGATGTTTGATCTGTTACTTTATCCTTATACAGCACCGGTTCCTACATTGAGTATAACAGCACCGACAACTCGTCAATTTGGTGGTTCGTTGACAACAACACTTAATTGGAGTGTTACAAAGAAAAAGTTGGCTATAACTGGTATTACTGTAAATTCTACTACGATAACACCAGTAAGTGGTGTTGATCAGTCTGGTACTTTGGCTGTCACAGCTACGCATAGTTTGAATTATAATAGTATTACAAATTATGTAAATACTTTTAGTATGACGGTTACGGATGGTCAGACTACACAATCTGCGAGTTCTGCAATTACATGGAGACATAGAATGTATTGGGGTAAGTTGAATATACTTATGCCGGATGGTTCACAACCGGATTTGCTTATTACTCCTGGTTCTGTTACCGTTGCTACGAATGCATGTACTGATTCTGCAATAAGAAATTTGGGTAATAGTGATTTGGTTTCTGGTTATGGAAAGACTATAACAAATTTCGATTGTGAAAATAAGTATTTTGTTATGGCATGGCCAACTATTTTTGGAACTAACCCATCATTTTACTTTGGTACTAATTTATCACCGGTATTTACACGTGTAAAAAGTAATTCACCATTTGTAACTGATACGGGTATAACGGTTAATTATGATATTTGGGTTTCGAATAATGCCCAACAGAAATTGGCAGAATTGACTATAAAATAAATACAAAATATGGCACAAAATAGTGGTACCCTTGTAATTGGTACGGTAAGACCAAATGATACAGATCTTAAAATATCAACAGCTTTTGCGGTTGAAGTAAAGGGTGGTTTACATTCTTATGCTACTCTTGCAGAACGAAATAATATAATTGTTCAGAGAAGAGAATGGGGTATGTTAGTTAATGTGTATAACGATACTACAAACAATGGAACATATCAATTAGTTTATAGTAAGGTTGATACTGATATAATGAACAATTCCAATTGGGCTAGATTCTCATCTGGTTCTGGATCCTCTGGTGGTGGAAGTGCATTTTGGTTAGATCCTGTTATAGATATAAGAAATGCACAACCTGTACCGGTTGATGGTGCGAGATATATAATTGGCTCTGCACCTACTGGTGCACAATGGGCGTCAATAGCACCTAATACGGTTGTTCAATATGAATTAGCATCTGGTACGTGGTTAAAAACTACGGCACTTTCGGATATGTCGGTTCGTATAAGTTCTGATGGTAATGCAATATACAGATTCAATGGAGTATCATGGGTTAAGGAAAAAATAAGACAGGTTTTTTCTTTATCTGCAACAAGTTCAAATGCGGTATCTTATACCGGTACTAGTTCTCTTATTTCATCGTATGATACTGATTCGTTATATGTTGTTCAGTTTGCAACTGCTAATTCAGGTACTAACGTCACAATAAACCTTAATGGTTTAGGTTCCAGACCAGTTTATCAACAAACTAATTATGGTACTGCAAGTTTTACCGGAAAAGATATAAGTCCTTCGGTTCAATACGGTATGTATTATGATGGTTCTGCGTTTAGATTAAATAAACCTACATCGGAACCTACCTTTACTAGATATAGGATACAATCAAACGAAACTGTTGTTGTTCCTGCATATCAGGAGTATTTAGTTTATGGTAATTTAGAGGTTAATGGATTTCTAAATGTTGATCCAATGGGTAAGGTTGTTATTATAAATGGTGCATTAAATATAAATGGTGGTACGGTTTCTAATACCAGTAATGTTAGTTTAGTTACATTATCAACAACTGTGTCAAATTTGGCAGTTAGGAAAAAAATTATGTATGCTAATCTTCCAGCTGGTGTTGATATTTCATTTGTACATAATTTAGATTCTGTTGATATAGTGGTTAGTGTTTATGATAATCTAACTTTAGTTAATAGTGGTATTTCTATTGAAATAGGTAGTTCTAATGATATAAGTATTACATCTACAAATACAATAACCAATGCACGTGTCGTTATTATGGGTTAGTTTCTAAATTATTTAGGAAGTCTATATTTTCTTGACAGAACTTTGCATTTTCTACTGGTAGATTATTTAATTGACCACCTGATTTAAGAAAGTTATTAATCATAATTTGGAACTGATCTTCAGTAACTATTCCATTTGAAGACCATTGAAGTCTGTTTTTTGTTGTATCAATGGTATCGGTTGTATCTTCATTTCCGTAATTTGGTCCAAAATAACTTCCATTTCTCTTTGTTGGAACTTCGGTTCCTGAGATGGCTTCTTTGAATTGTTTGAAGTTGTTAATTTTCATCATTACTTGCTTCTATTTTCTCAATGTATTCGTCGTGTTCTTGTAATGAATAATTGTCTTTCTTTGTGTTGTATATTATATTATATAAGTATTTATCTAATAATTGGTATTTTTCACCACCTCTCATTGTTATGGTTGCAAACTCTTCATCGTAATCATTTTCTATTTCGGTTATCATAAGTCCAAACTTTCCGTTTTTATCAGATAAATCACATATTACCTTTTTCCCATTTTCTATTAGAGTTCCTATTCTACTCGCAACAGAGTTTTTAGAAAGTAACATAAAATCTTTCATTTCCTCTTCTCTGGTTATCTGGTACAGGTTTAGAAAGTTTTTTTCTCTTTCGGTAATACTCTTCTTCCTCGAAATTTTATCAAGAATTCTGTTTAGTTCTATCTCTTTTAGAGATTCGCCTAATAGATAGTACTTTATTAGCTTCTTTATCTTCATGTTTTCCTCTACCATATATATTAAAGACTGGATCTAATTTTATATATACCCTTTGTAGGTTATACTCATTTACTTCGGTAAGTTACCTTTTGGTAGAGTAATAAAAAGGCATAAACTATTTTATGGATAAACGCTTATTAGATGCACTGACCAATCTTTCTTGGGCACTTGAAGAGATTGCTGATGTTCTTAAGAGTGGTAAGAATGCTAAAAAGTCTGCGACTTCGGAAGCATTAGTTTCTGGTGACTTTGCCAAAGATATGAAGAGTATAGTCGTTGGTATACAATCTGTTAAGAAGGATACACAGGAGATTCTTAGACAACAGAAGACTATAATGTCTATGTCCAAACGTAATAATGCTGATGATACTTCATTTTTTGAGAAAGCGGGTGGTGATAAAAAGACAGAAGGTAGTCTTAAGAAAGGTATTGGAACTATACTTCTAATAGCTGTTGCAGTTTTAGCAATAGGTTTGGCATTTAAGATAATTGGTAAAGTTGACTTCTTATCGGTAATAGCACTTAGTTTGGCTATACTTATAATATCTAAAGCATTTACTGATGTTGGTGTTTCATTGGGTCAGATGAGTTTGGGTCAGATATTCAGAACATCATTATTTCTTATTGCGATGTCATTGGCTGTTACTGTATCATCTTTTATATTATCTAAAATAGTTACTATATCTCTTTTACAAATAGTTACTGGTATACTTATAGTTGGTATGTTTACGGTTTTATCTAATAACATAGGACCTATAATAGAGGCTGCTAAATATAGAGTAAATCCACTAAGGTTGTTTATAACACTTGTTGCTATTTCTGCTGCAATAACAGCTTCTTCTTGGTTATTATCACTTATAAGACCTATGTCACTAGCACAATCAATTAGTGCCATAATGATAGGTGCTATGTTTTCAGTTATGGCTAGGAGTCTTGAACCTATATTTGATGCAGTTAGTTCACCTGGTGCTAGAAGATTGAAGCCATTAAGATTGTTTATGACGTTGATTGCTATTTCGGGTGCAATTGCGGCTTCTTCTCATATACTTGTTAGAGTTGTTCCGTTATCATTTGCACAGATATTAACAACTGGTTTGATAGGTCTTATGTTTGCAATGATGATACCTAGGTTGACGCCTCTATTTGATGCACTTTCTGGACCTAAGGTTACATTTCTTTTTTCTTCCAGAATGAATGCAAGGAGTTTGTTTATGACACTTGTTGCTATTTCTGCTGCAATAACAGCATCATCTTGGTTACTCTCTTTAGTTAGACCTATAAGTCTTATGCAGGCACTTACTGCTATCGGTATAGCGTTTATGTTTGCAATAATGTCTTATCATTTTGAAAGGTTGGCAATTGGTGTAACTATATTCGATACACTTAGAGTTAGTATGAAGGATTTAGTATTCACACTTGTGGGTATTTCATTAGGTATAACAGTATCATCTTGGGTTCTTGGAATGGTTAGACCTTTAGGTATAGATCAGTTTTTGACTGCATTGGGAATTGCTGTACTTTTTGCAATGATGTCTTTTGTTATGCCATTTTTGGCAGTAGGTATAGTTTTGATGGATAAGTTAATAGGATCTAGAAAGATGTTATTGGTTGTTCCATTGATATTTACAGCATTATCACTTGCTATAATGATATCTTCGCATATATTATCTATGAGTGCTGATATGGACTTTGCTTTCATAATGAAACTTATTTTCTTTGGAGTTGGTTTAGGTCTTATTGTTTTGGCAATGATGCCATCTGTACTTGCAGTTGGTATAGCCATTGCGAGTGGTGTTGGTGCAGTTGCTATTGGATTAGGTGCTGCTGCTATTCCTGTTATTGCCTTAGCAGTTATGTTATCATCACATATTCTTTCAGCTGGTAATTATGAAAATTATCCTGGTATAGGTTGGGCACTTGGAGTTGGTGCATCTATGTTAGGATTTGGTGTTGCTATTTTAGGATTGGGTATGGCTATAACTCTAACCGGTGGTCTTGGTGCTGTTGCTATTTTGGCGGGTGCTCTTGCGATTCCGGTTGTTGCACAATCAATAGTCGATACCGATAGGATAATACGTGAGGGTAAATATGATAATTACCCTGGAATAGGATGGATTGCCTCGGTTGGTATCACTATGACCGGTTTTGGAATGGCAATAATAACTTTGGGAAGTTACATATTAGGAACATTAGGACTTGGTGGTATAGCAATATGGGCAGGTGCAAAAGCAGTTACTACAGTTGCTCAGGCAATAGTTGATACAGATACTATAATACGAAGTGGTAAATATGATAATTATCCGGGTATAGGATGGATTGCCTCAGTTGGTGTTACAATGACCGGTTTTGGATTGGCAATAATAACATTAGGTAGTTATATAGTTGGTACATTAGGGCTTGGTGGTATAGCAATATGGGCAGGTGCAAAAGCGGTAACTACAGTTGCACAAGCGATAGTTGATACAGATTCTATAATACGAAGTGGTAAATATGATAATTATCCAGGTGCTGCTTGGATTGCCTCAGTTGGTGTTACAATGACTGGCTTTGGATTGGCGATAATAACATTGGGTGGTTATATAGTTGGAACATTAGGTTTGGGTGGTATCGCAATATGGGCAGGTGCAAAAGCAGTTACTACAGTTGCACAAGCGATAGTTGATACTGATAGGATAATATCTAAGGGTAAGTATAATAAATTTCCTGGTATAGGATGGATTGCCTCAGTTGGTTCCACAATGACAGGTTTCGGATTGGCAATAATAACATTAGGTAGTTATATATTGGGAACGTTAGGTTTGGGTGGTATTGCAATATGGGCAGGAAAAAAGGCAGTCTCTTCTGTTGCACAGGCAATAGTTGATACTGATAGGATAATATCAAAAGGTAAATATGATAATTATCCTGGTTGGGAATGGGCTCTTAGTGTTGGTGGATTGATGACTGGTTTTGGTGCAGCAGTTCTAACACTTGGTTCATTTGTTGTTGGTACACTTGGACTTGGTGGTGTGGCGTTATGGGCAGGAAAGAAGGCAGTTACTGCGATAGCTCAATCTATAGTTGATGCTGCTTGGATATTTAAAGGTGCTGAAGGTGCATTTGAGGGAGGTCCTAAGAAGGATTGGGCCGAGGGTGTTAGTTTGGCAATAGGTGCCTTTTCACCTATCTATAAAATGATGATGAAGGGTGGTATAATTGCACTCTTTGCAGGAACGGGTCCGTCATCGGTAGAATATGCGGAGGCTATAAGAACAATATCACAGGGTATTATTGACGCGGCGTGGATCTTCCAGGGTGCAAAGGTTGCATTTGAGGGTGGTCCTAAGAAGGAGTGGTCTGAGGGTGTTGGTAAAGCCATAAATGCTTTTGCTCCTGTTTATAAAATGCTTGTGAAGGGTGGAATAATGGAGGTTTTCACAGGTAAGGGTCCGACTATTGAAGAATTTAAAAATGCGATAGTATCTATATCAAACGGTATTATAGAGGCAGCAGTTATATTTTCGGAAAGTAAGGTTGGTTTTGATAAGGGAACTTATCCATCTAAGGAGTGGTCTGAGGGTGTTGGTAGTGCTATTAAAGCTTTTGCTCCTGTTTTCAAATCACTTAGTGAGGACACCGGTTGGTTCACTTCTGGTGATGAAGTTATAACTAATATTTATAATGGTATAACACGAGTTACGGATGCTATTATTGAAGTTGGACGTAAGTTTAGTGATAATCCTAATATAAATTGGGGAATTTATCCAGATTCTAAATGGGGTGGTGCAGTTAGTAGTTCTGTTAAGTCTTTTATGGGTGCCTATACATCAATATCTTCGACAGATTTTGATGATTCTGAGTATAACATTGTTCTTAAGGCGGCTAGGTATATGACACAAGTTGCAAAACGACTATTTACACATAAAAAGTATTTTGATTTCAGTATAAATTTTGATTCAGTACCTTTACAATCCTATTTGGATATTTATCGAGAGACAAAATCTCGTTATGATGTATCTGAAAGAGATCCTGTTATAAAAATGGCTACTTCAATGGCCAAATTTGCAAAAATACTTTATGTTCACAGACGAGCATTCTCTTACAAGATTAATCCGGATTTTATGGAGTCTATGAGATTGAATGTTAATAGTTTTATAAGTATACATAAAGCGGTTGATTCATATTATACGGTTGCTCGTATTATGAAGTCCAAAATGTTTGATCCTATACAGATTGCAATGAAAGATATACGTAAAGTTGTTCGTGGTATGGATATAAAAATGCCAACTAATACAATAGATCGTGCATTTATGAAAAATACTTATTCTGTTATTAGTTCATTTCATAAAGTACATACCTTTACATCGGGTCATTTTGGTTTGGGTTATTTATTGAGAAGGGGTATTGTTGTTAAAGTTTTAGCAGATATTGCGGCGGTTACAAAACAGATTGGTAAAATTCCTAATAATAAAATACCTTCTAATTTACTTTCTGGTGTTTTAACTAATCTTAGAAGTTACTATGTTAATTATCAATATGCTAAATCTAAAACACCATTATTTGAGATTGGTGGTAATCCACTTAAACGTGCAATGGCGGGTATAAAAGTTGTTATTGATGGTTTCTCTACTATTAAACCAGTATCGAGAGGATTTGTTAAGCAATTCCTTCCAGATGCATTTAAGTCAATAAAGGTTTATGGTGATATAGTTAAGTATTCTTATGATAATTTATCTAGTGTTTCTAAGACATTTTCATTAAAACGTGTTATATCTGGTATAAAAGAATTGGTATCGGCATTTTCAGGTCCTGGTTTGAAAATGAATATGGGTAAATATATGATGCGTGATATGTTTGCTAATGTATCTAGTTATTTACGAATTGTTGATAAGATTGGAAAGGATAAGTACATATCTGGTATGATGAAGGGTATTAAATCAAATGATCCGGTGGCTAAGATGGCGAGTGGTATAACTTTACTTGCTACGGCACTTGATAAGATGTCTAAGTCAATGTCTAAGTTCAATAAGACTATGATGTCTGTTGATGAGACTAAAATTAAATCTTTTGGTGATATAACCAAAAACTTATTTAGTGGTACCAATACTGAGGAGTTGTTAAAGTCAATGACTGGTCTTATGAATATGATGAATAATTCAGAATCATCTAATAGAGTTAAGAAAGGTCAGGGTAATAATCAAAGACAGGAAGTACTTACAAATAAGATTTTACCACTCAAAGGTAAAATGGCAATAACATCCGGTAAACATGGTAATCCACTACAACAAATGGATAAGTTGATTGATGTTTTACTTGCGTTTAAACAAGATGTTAAGAGAATTGAGACTATGATTAGACATAAGAATAGTGATTTCTCTTCAAATATTTAAACTATTGATGTATAAATAATTATAAAGAGTATGAATAGAAATGTGTCTTTTATAAAAAAACAGAGAGTATATAGTGAGTATAAAGAAATACTTAAATCAAATACAATTGAGTTAGAGAATAAGTACGGTATACGTATAGATGATGCTAAACGTATGTACACCGTTCTTAATATACCTGAGGAAATTATAGGTGAAGCATATTCTATGAAAAAATCTGATATCGATCGAATAGCGGATAATTATATACGTCAGTATTGTGGTGATTTGGGTTCATATTTGAATGGTATTGGTATGACTGAACTTTATGATTTTTATGATTTGAAAAAGGTAGATAAATATTCTTATTTAATTGTTATAGGATTTTCTATGTTCCGTACTGACATAAGAAGAGAGCGTCTTATGAAGTATGTTTTACCAATATCAATAGTTTCTTTACTTACAATCATTTCTATACTTATATTCACATAGTGTCAACTTTTTATTTTATAGTTTTTATAATAAGTAAATCAACAAATTATAGACTATGGCAAAAGAGGCAAAAGAAAACTTCTATGAATTAGATTCAACTACTGAAGAACAATTCATTGAAATATTCAACAAAAAATCATTTCCTGTTAACATCAAATTTCTGTTTCAGGGTAATTCAAAACAGAAACAGATGATAAAGGTTTCTAAAATACCTGATCAGTATGCATTTTCTTTGAAAAAAGAATTACTTGTATCTATTAATGAAGATCTTTTAGATGTATTTGATGAGGATTCTGTTACTATTCTAATTGAACAAGAAATTGATAAGATTAATATCAATATGGAAAGTGGTAAAATAAAATTAGTTAGTACTGATTTGAATACATTCTCATCTATTGTAAACAAATGGGGAGTTGAAAAAGTTGCTCGTGCGAATAAGGTCGAGGAACTATATGTTGAACAAAAAGCAGATGCTGCAAGTGACGAAGAATTTATTATCTAATTATGAGTATAACTACTAAATACGTATCTGCCTTACAGAAGAGATATGAAGCCGAGATGGCTGAAGCAGAGGCAAACATTACACTTTATCTTTCTGGGCAAAATCTTGCTGCGATTGGAGAACATTCTGATCTTATGGAAGAACAAGATAAATGGATTGAGAAGTATACCAATGCAAAGGATAAATTAGAAACTTTGAAATCATTGGATTTAACAGACCATTCACAGACAAAATCAAGTGAAAGAATTAACAGCTAGACTGTAAAAAATAAAAAAAAGATAGATGTCTAAAATCGAAACAAACGTAGTAAAACCATCATTGATGTTTTACGCAAATGAAACAAATTACACCTTATTAGATGGTGAATCTGAAAATCTTTTGGATAACGCAATCAAAACAATTGAAAGTTATATTGAACAAGATGGTAAGGGAAAAACTGATGAGGAAAAAGATAACCTTTATGCGGAAGCACAAAAACTTTGGAATGAATATGCTAATCATATGAAGACCGTTAAGTATAACTTCTTTTTGAATAGAAACCAATGGAAATTCATTACTGATTTATTGCTTTCTAAATTGGAATATGATGTAAATACTGTTTTCTTTGCAATTGAACTTACTGATATGTTAGGTGATATGAGAAATGTTAAGTATAATAACGACGAGGAACTGAAAAGTACTCCTGTTAATGCAACAGAGATAACTTATATCTACCATTTGATTTCTAAATATAAAGTAAAAGGTCTTACAAAAGAGTCTTATCTTTTTTCTGAAATACTAATTAAAATTGGTGATATCAGTAAACTTTTTAATTATTATGATGCGGTTGGGAAAAACCTTTCAACTGATATACAGAATTGGGTTACTTCATTCGAAGAGAATGTTGATTTCGAGAAGTCTGTAAATGTTGTTGAAGAAGAGGTAGAACAAGCCTAATCATTGGTTGATGGCTCTGTAATGGAGAGAGTAGTCGTCTTAATATCGACGAACATGGAAAGGCAGGATCCGATAAACATTTCTCAGTGTGCCTCACATAAACACAATGTCGATAACCAAAAAGCCACCCAATTTGGGTGGCTTTTTTAGTTTATTGGTGATAATCCATCTAATGACTTTATTGGATTGAATGGACCAATTCTTTCTATTGGTAAAACTCCTTGAAAGAGATCTTTGATACCTCTTATTTCATAGTTCTTTTTATCTGTATATAATCCACCATAACCATCATCTGTTGATACCTCAATAGTTAGATATGGATCTAAATTAGAATCTATTGTGAAATTGAAAGGTGTTATTGGATTTTTACCTGATTGTGTTCCTGATATTTTCCTACTTTCTGTTATAGTTTGTATCGGTTCCATATCTATTTCAATCCATTCTGTTATTTCTAACCAATTTCCGGAATCACCTATACTATTCGAAGGTGGTGTTTCTAATTGTGTTGTATTTATATCACCTTTGTATGTGTAAAATCTTCTTTTATATTTTACTATGTTTGTCTCTGAGTATGTACTTAATGATGTCCATTCTTGAACACCATCAAATTTTTTGGGATTCATTAGTTTATTTAGGTTTATAACTGATTCGTATAGTTTACCATAATAAAATACTTTATCACCTTTTGAGTATGTTTTGAAAGGTGCCCATTCCTGGTAGGTCATCCATGTCCTAATCTTTATATTATATTGTTCTGGTAGATTGAGTTCGTATGAATTGTTTGGTTTTATGGCTTGTTTTCCATCATCACCTAACTTTTTTTCGGCACCTACACCTGGTATAATTGAGTAGAAGTCTAATACACAATTGTATACGGTAGATCCACTATTTACAGGCATAAGGTATGCTTCTGTTAGTTTGAAACTAATAGGTGTTGTGTTACTTCTTATTTTAAAAGTCTTCACATTGGTATGTGTGTGGTTTATACTAACTGAACCACCAAAGAATGCGTTTCCTGTTATATCTTTTATTTTGTGAGTTAGTGGTATAATGTTTTTTGATAACCAATATTTAAGACCTTGTAATTTTAGACTTACTTCCTCTATTGTATAAGTCAATAAGTTGTTACCATCTCTATCTGTTATATCATATGTTAGGTTGAAAAGGTTTGTTTCCTCAAAGTTCTCATTAGGCATTGTGTTTTTGATGAAGTCCTTCTCATTCCATCCGACTACAGTATTATCAAACACATCTGGTATCTCCACCTTATGTAATTTACCATTATCTTTTGATTTTATATCTACATTTCTATAATATTCGTTCAACTTCAAATCGTTGTAACCAAAGAAGTTTATAGCATTTATTATTGATTTATATGCACCTATGTAAGTGAATATGATGTTTTTATGCATCAACATCTCTTTTCTTTTATTGTTTAGAAAAGACCAGTCTACACCACCTTCTCTTATGTCGTAGTCTTTGAAGATGTATATGTCTTCGGGCATTATGTTCTTACCTTGATTATTAAGGTTTGTTTTAAACCTTATGTCTTCATCTTCGGTTTGTCCCATTACAACAAACCTACCTATTTCTCTATCAATTATTGTGAATCGTGCTTTTAAGTAAGTTGTATCTCCTGTGTTTGGCCAATTCTGAATAACGGTACTATCATAATCTATGAAATCAATCGGTTTCAAAAAGTCTACTATTATTGATTTTGAGTATACTTGTCTTATCCTGAATATAGAACCTGTGTTTATTGAGTTGTATTGGTTACTAGTGTTGGTTACATCAACTAACTCTAATCTTATTATTTGATCCTTTTTTAAACCTTTATTGTAGAAATTGTATGTTGAAGAATCATTTATTTTTATACTACCCCATCTATCTGTTTTATCAGATATAGTTCTGAAATCAATAACAGTATCATTCGTTGAAGTACTAATTATTGAAAAATCTATTTTCTCACTTTTATAAAGGTGTAGACTAGTTATATATGCTCCTTCATCAGGTGATTTAAATCCTAAAAACGTTTGTAGAGGTTCTAAATCACTTATTGTATCTGTGTCTTCTACTTCTAAAACACTATCGTCGTCTATGTATTTTAGTTTATGTCTTATTTTATCAAAAACGGTTTGTTGAAACTCTGGTAGTGACCTTTTCTTTTGGTCTTTGTTTGGTTTTTTATTTAGTGGAACTTCTCCAAGTGGTTTTGGTCCGGTATATGAATAAGTTCCGGTTGTTGGTAGTTGACTACCTGATATATCATAAAGGAAAAATTCTGGTTTTTGATCACTATACCATTCCCAATAGTATTCTACTTGTGGATCACCATTATAATTTTCTCTTGGTCTTCTAAAATATTCTCTGGTTTTTATCCAAAGATTATCTTTTTTATTATATGTATCTGATAGTGTACCGTATGAAGAATCTTTTATAGTTACAGATTCTATCTTATCTAATACAACACTTGTCTGTACATCTGCAAATACCTCAAATACCGATTTATTTGAGGGTTGTATTGCCCATACCGATTTTCTAATTGGATTGTATACTATTTTTGTACATTTAGCACCGGATAATTGACTATTTATTATCCATCCATTTCCAGAGTTTACTACGTGTATAAATCCACCTTTGTTTGATGTGATGTATATGTTACCATCGAATTGGTTTACGACCATATTTCCATAATCACCGCCGAGTGATTCATTTATATTTAGCGTTGTTCCACCGACATCCAGAGATTTGAAACCACTGGTTATAGATAAATTAATTTCACCTGTTATATTATTGTATATTATATCTTTGAATGAATCATTTGGTATTGATGGTATAGATTCTAAGGCACCACCAGTTATACGCATCATTCCGGATGTACTCCAAAAATATACCGATTCGTAGACCGGTTCATAGTATATTTTAGTAGTTTGTAAACCACTTACGGTGTGAGTTTTGTTTATAGATAGTTTTTCACCATCTATAGCATATATAGTATTACCATTACTGAGTACATACATCTCTTCGGTATATGAGTTCCAAGTCATCATTCCGGTTTTTGTACCCAATGTAGATATTGTTTTTATCAAATCATTTGTATAATCATATATGTCTATTTTTGCAGCATTATCATATGTTACAAAGAAATCACCGTTCATTGGATTACTTACTAAATCAACTGCATCTGATGTTAGTGTTATTGATTTTATAAGTAAGTTTATAACGGGATCCACAACCCAAATCATATTTTTAGACAAACAATAAAGGTAGTTATTGTAACTATTATATTCGAGTTTTATACTATTCGAGTTTCCTACTAATGGTATATATGTTGTGTATTCGTACTTTTCTGCGTCTAATACTATAAGATTGTCTGCTAGAACAAACATTGTATCTGATAGTTGTACATATTTTATATCTACCATATTCGTAGATCCAGGTGTTGTCGATAACGTTAAATCGGTTGTTAAGTATTGACCTGCAAATTTATATTGTGTAAATGCTGCATTATTAAAGTCTACTTTATTAAATGGACTTCCTTCTTTTATACTTGGTACTGCAACACATGCAGTGGATCCGAATCCTGAATTGAACGCGATTGTTACGTATGGTGATGAGTTACAGAGTGAATCAGTTAACCCCCAGAATGGACCTTCGTAACTCAATGATACCCTATCTTCACTTACATATTGTGTTTTGAATTCGTAATTTACGTATGGATATAATGTGTTATTTATGGATAAAATCATTCCTGGTGAAAAACCAGAAGAGGCTAATCCATTTGATGAATCTGGTAAAGATATAGAGTTTGATGTTATTATAGCACCGGTTGATCCTTTAATTCTTTTTGTGACTATCAGTTCTTTTTGACCAGGTATTATTAACTTTCCATTTTTGACATCTATTTCTAGTTCTATATCAGTTCTCTTTATGTCTATTTTGATCATATTATTGATCGCAGTGACATATATTCCCTTTAATTCGAGTTCATCTCTATAAGTTTCTACCCATTTTGTTATAGTCTCTGGTACATTTGGTAGTTGATTTGTTATCCAAGTTGTGTCTTGTATATGGTCTTTACCGTTTATATTGATATTTATAGATGAACCAATTGATTGTGTTCCATTGAATAATATCCTTGTGTGTTCTATATGAAAGTCTGCATTTGTTCCAACCTCGACTTTGTTTATTATAGTTGGTACATTTGGATAGAAACTCTTAACCACAATGGCATTGTAAAATACTGAACCACCTTGTCCTATGTATGCTAATTCACACTCAATTCCTAATATATGTAATGATAAATAGTGTCTTACGAGCCAATTTCTTAGAGTTTTGTCTATTGAGCGTTCTATATCTGTCATTGGGCCTGTGCCTATCAGAGCAGCCTCTTCTTGATAAAGTTCTTTATTTATGTAGACTTTTATACCAAATTGATCAATATCTGTAAATACTATGTTATATAAAAAGTTCTCACTTTTATTGTAGTTTAGTTCTGGTGTTACTCTTTCCTTAACCTCAATTAATCTTTCATTGGTTTTATGTTTTATTGCTAAGTTATTTGTTGAGTCTGACTCGTAGAACTTTATTTCCGCATAATTACTAGGGTATATAAGGTCTGCTTTTAGAACTCCGTTATCGATGTATAAATCTACATTGAGTGATTTAAGGTCTGTTGCATAATTTTGTACTGCTAATGCAAAGGTTGTTGTTGAACTTTGTGTGTATGTTTGTGTGAAATATAATTTGTCTGTTGTGAGATATATCTGTGCGTTCTGTAAATTCTCGGTTGATGTACTACTTTCTACCGGTATGGTGTAAGATGGTGACCAATATGTTCTATTGAGTGGTGTTACTCTTGCCATTATTGGATCATTGAAATCTTGTGTATGTGCTATTAAACTTTCATACATCTTTCCTTTGTACATTACTATTGATTGTGCTGCATAGAATGTCTTTTTTGTTATTGTGGACCAGTCTGATAGTGATGATACTCTTAGAAAGTTTTGATTTAATGTTGAACCGATTATTTTAAATTCTGTTCCCGGTTTTAGTATTTCGGGAACTACTGTTTCGAGAACTATTTTTCCATTGTCGTCAATCGATATATTTCCATTATATATTTGTGTTAGTTCAGATTTACTATTGAACTCTATTACTAAATCTTTGTCTTTGGGTGCTGTTGGTAAGATATATTCATAACAAACAGCATCTATTAGTTCGGAATCTGTTACAGTCAACGTTCCGTTGTTTTTAGTGGTGTTTATTATGTTTAATTTCTGTTTTTCGTATATTTTATCATAGAAGTTTGGCTCTGACCAATTTGATAGATTATTTTGTAATAATGAATCAATGTAGTTGTAAACACCAATACAATTTACTGCTCTTATATAAACTTTGTATAGTGTCTCATTATTTTGAAATGTCGAGAATGTATCTGGATTTACATATTGTGTAAAATATAAATCTTCGAAAGTTCTATTATCGGTATCTGATACTATCAATATAGCGTTCATTTTATTACCGGTTACAGTGTATGTTCTTTTTTGATTTGTGAACTCGAATATTCCGGTCGTAAATCTTATTTGTGTTCCAATTGGAAACATCGCATCAAATCCTTTACCATATATCCATTTTGAATAGAATGTCGGATCATTATTTACCGGCTCTATATTGATTACAGGAACATCTTCTGTTGATCCTCCGTAGAAATGAAACCCCCATTCATTGAATAATTGAAATTTATCTAATGTTAATTTACCTGGTGCTTCAAATTCAAAAGCCGGAATACGTTCCATTGTGTATATCCCGTATGTTTTGTAGGTATCCGTTGAGTTTTCATGGAACATTATATCACCTTCAAAGCGTTGTAGCGACTCGTTGTAATTGAAATTTAGCGCGTCGCCCTCTTTATTAAAGAAGACCAGTTGGTTGTGGTTTGACATCTACGGTATTTTTAGTTTTCGTTATATATTAAAAGAGTCATTTCTCGGTGTTTAGTAATAATATATACAATACATAAAAATAAATTTCATTATGAAAGTTAATAGGTTTTCTAACTTCTCTAAATTAGATGAGTCTAAAAAGAAAGAAGATAAAGATATAAGTTTTGATGTTTCTGAAATTGAACCAAATAAAGATGATTTGATTGGGTTCGTAAGTGATTTAGAAGAAATTACTGATAAAGAACAAAATAAAATTAAAAAAGAAATTCAAAATGATGGTGAGACACCTGGTTTGAAAAAATCTATCAAAAAGTTTGAAGATTTTAGTGTAATAATCGATTTGGATTTAGAATCTAAATGTGATTGTTGTAATCAGTGTACTGGTGAACCTGGATGTAATTGTTGTCCGTTATGTGAATGTGAACCTATGGATGGTAATTTAGATGGTGGTGTATTACCTTTTTCAGAAGTAGATACAATATTATCAGAAAAAATGAAATATCATTTGAATAATAAAATATCAGTTGTTGAAAATGTTTTTAGACCTGGTTCTGAATCCTTCATCTCTCTTATAAAAGAGGCTCGTCAATTGAATGATAGTGGTGTTGTTAGGTTTTCTGGTCAAGATAGATACCTTTTTGAGAATACTGATCTTGGTAGATTTGCTATGTTTTGTGGTGAGATGGTTCCTTTGGATCTTCCAATGGAATTTATCGAAGAAGTGAATGAGGCCGAATACAAAGGTAGAGAAGTTAAACTTAATCATCCAACAAGAAATACTGGATCTGGTAAAAAGTATTGTGTTTATGTTATGAATCCTAAAACTGATAAAGTTAAGAGAATAACTTTTGGTGATGTTCATGGTGGATTAAAAGCAAAGGTTTCTGATTCTGATGCTAGAAAGGCTTTTGCTGCTAGACATAAGTGTAAAGATAAGAAAGATAAGACAAAGGCAGGGTACTGGGCATGTAGAATAAATAAATATGGACATTTGTGGGGTGGTAAAACATATCCTGGTTATTGGTAAAATGAAACATTTAAAAACATATAAAATATTTGAATCAGTTGATAGAAAATTTGTTAGTGATTTTTTACTTGACTTTGGTTTTTTAATTAGTATGAAATTTTCTCAGATTACTAAAATGGGAGTTGATGAAGATGCTACTAAAGAACTAACATCTATGATGAAGAGATTAAGATAACCACTTATAAATGGTAAAACTTATTTCGAATTGATTGATAATGTTGGTGATTTGTATAAAAGTCCTAAATTATTATCTGCATTTATTAGTCAAATAAGAGAATTATTGATTTACATTGAGCCCAGAATTAAAAAATTTGTAATTGAGGGTGATGTAAAAGATAATTGGTTACAAAAGATTGAAGATTTCAAAGATAAATATAAACAGATAGTTTTATGAGACATTTGAAGACATATAAAATATTTGAAGCAAACGAGAAGTTGAAGAGTAGAGCGGATTTGAATAAATGTTGGTACAATGCCAAGATTGGTGATGAAATATCAGAGGAATATATCTACAACTATGTTCAATATTTACACGATGATTATGAAGGTGCTTTTATAGATGGAGATTTGGGTGACCGAATAGAAAAATTTGAAATATACAAACTTACTGAATTATCTATATCTCAAATAGACTTGGATGAGTTTGATATCAACGAGGATAGTGTTCTGGAATACAAAAGTATTATAGAGAAAACCGGTGATTATCCACCAATAGTTGTTGATGAGGATTATAGAATTATAGACGGTGCTCATAGAGCGGTTGCTGTTAGTAAATTACAGGGTAAAATTAAAGCGTGGGTTGGTGTATGATTCTACCATTTAAAGAAACTAAAATAGATGATAATACATTTATCAGAGAGTTTAGTCAAGATACTGATTCTGGTGAAATGATGTGGCATCGAGATCGAGAGGATCGTATAATTGAATCGATTGGTGAAACAGACTGGGGTATTCAATTAGATAATCAACTTCCGATAAAAATAGAAGGTGAAGTATTCATACCAATGGGTGTTTATCACAGATTGATAAAAGGAACAGGGGATTTGAAAATAAAGCTAACAAAAAAACCACTCAAATAGAGTGGTTTTTTGTTAGTCAATCTTTGATTTATAATTTTCGTTATATAATCGTATTACTTCATCGAACTCGTTGAGTAGACCGTTTTTATATTGATTATTATCATAACTTCTTTTCTCTATATACTCACGAATATATTTTTCATAATCTAATTGTATTGATATATCAATAGTTGTTCCGTCCTCTGTTGTTATGGATTCTACGATACTATCGTCTTCATCAACATCGGTTTTTTTAATATCATCTATGTATTCAACGGATGCAAAATTTCCATTTTCTAACATTGCTTCTAGTTTCCTTCTAAGTTTACGATTACTTACTAAAAGACTATTTGATATAGCTAAGTCTATATAGTCTTTTGAATCTCTAAGTGTGTCTAATTCATCTATTGAATCTTCGTCGGTTACTCTAAATTTTCTAAAAACTGGTGAATATGTATTTGGTTCAAAGTGTGTTTTACCTGTTTCTAAATCAAGCACTGTTATTCCCTTTTGGTCACCTGTGTCGTTCCTATCCATTTGATATAGTGAACCAATGAATTCGAAGTTTGAGTTGTTTTGGCGTATGTGTATGTGGCCAGAGAATGCTCTTTTATAACCTTTGAAGTTCTCCACATCAATTTTGTCGGCATTTCTATGTGCCACTGAGTTTAGGTGCATTCTACATCCATTTAGGTCTGAATGACAGAATAGATAATCTCCTGGATTTTTCTTTAACTCTTCAATCATATCTAATCTTTTTTCAACCCACGGCATCAATACTAATTTATTGTTGTCTATTTCTAATGTGGTTGTTTTTTCATATACTGATATATTATTTGATATGTATGAATATAATCTAACAGAGTTTACTTCGTTTGATCCTTTGTTGAAAAGGTCGTGATTTCCCACCATTATATGTACTGGTAATATCTCACTTATTGTTTTTAATATCTTTTCGACTTTATTTAGTGTTATTATTGGTATGCTTGTTCTATTATCAAAAAGATCACCTAAATGTATAAGTATGTCACCTGGTTCTGCGTTTTTTTGTAGGTAAGGTATTACGAAGTTGTAAAATGTAGACTCCATCATATTTTGCCACTTATCCAGGTTATTTAGGTATATCCCGAAATGTGTGTCTGTTAGCATGAATACTTTCATTTTTCTTTTATTTTATTGTTTTATAGTTATATGTGTGTATTATGTTCTTTTGAAAATGACGGAAAATGGCTTTTTGAATATAATATATAATTTATTGAAAAACAGAAGGAAAAAAACTGTTAATATATACTTTATAATTGCCCGGCAATTACAAAAAAAATAAAAAAAAGCATGCCATTACCACATTATACGCAGCTAAGTAACGTTGGTACACCAGGTGGACCAGGTACATTACCTGATGAGGTAGTATACACAAATTTATTTGAGATTACTTTCGTACTGCCGGTCATTTTGACGGCACAAAGTAGATCACCACTTCTTCTTTTGGAGAATGCAACAAAAGTTGATTTCGGTAACCTTACATCTTTTGAGATAGCAAGTAAAGAACAAAGGTTCAAATACTCAACCAGGGTTTTTCAGACGACACCGTCTAAGACCAGTGGTGAGATTACTATACCTTTCCAGGTAAACGTTAACCAAGCAGGTTCTATGGATGTATGGAACACATTGAAAGCATGGTATGACTTAGTTTTCAACTCTCAAAACGGAACTTTACATTATAAGAGTGATTTGATTGGAACTATAATGGTCAATCAACATGATAAAAAGGGTGTTGTTATTAGAAGGGTTACTTTCCAAAACTGTCAAATTTCAAAATTGACTGGATGGGCACTTGATTGGTCATCAAATGATATTGTGAATAACGTTGATGCTACTTTCTTATACGATTACTTCGTAGATGAATACATCGACCAAGGTTTCGGATTGAACAACCCAGTTGTCAAAGGATACTAAAAATAAAAAAGAGGCATGTGCCTCTTTTTTATTGTAAAAAAACCGACATAATTGTCGGTTTTTATTTTTCAAACAGATTAGTTTACTTTGATTGTTCTGTAATTAGAGTTTGTTGAACTCTTTGGAACGATTACTGTAAGAATTCCGTTTTCATACTTAGCTCTTGAATCGTTAGTGTTAACATTTAATGGAAGGTTGAACTCTCTTGTGAAGTTAGAGTAGTTGAACTCTCTGTAAGAATAAGTAGAAGGTCTTTCGTACGTTGTCTCGTTTGCTTTGATAGTCAATGTGTTGTTGTTGTATGCAACTTCAAATGAATCGTTAGTGTAACCAGGTGCTGCAAGTTCGAAAACATAAGAATCTGTGTTCTCGTATGCGTTAACTGCAGGTGTGTTAGGAGTTGTACTTGTTAAAGTAGTAACTGCACTATTGAACGGTAAATTTGAAAAAGGTGCAACATTCCAAGCATTGAATGGGTTGTTGTTTGACCATAAAGACCAATTAGTCTCAGGTGTGTTCCAAAGGTTGTTTCTGTTTGTCATTTTTTATTTTGTTTTATTTTTTATTTTATATCTATTGTATAAAACAAAGTTTAATAAAAATAATAAAAATATTAAGTTATTGAGGAACAATAACTACCCTAATATATATCAAAAAATAAACAAAAAAAATGTCAGATAATAATCAAATGAACGACGAAGATTACCTAAGAAGGCATCTCGAGGAACTCGAGCAGAACAAAAGGCCACAGGAGGTGGAACCAGTTGTGCATAGTGATATTCCTTTCGCTGCTAAAGAAAGTTATGCGGAAAATACAAAGGTAAGTGACTTACAATTTTTTAACTTCGACATAAAAGAGTTACCATGTGGTCAATTTTATCCACAGGGTTCAGTTATTATGATAAGACCTGCACAGGTTAGAGAGATACAAGCATACTCTATGGTTGATGATAATAATTTTTATGATATCGTAGAGAAGATGAATGATATGTTACAATCTTGTATACGTATAAAATATTCTGATGGTAAAATAGGTTCCTACTTAGATATTAAGGATCAGGATAGACTTTATCTTATATTTACAATAAGAGAACTTACTTTTCAACAAGGTAACTCATTAAATGTTAATGTTAGATGTAATTGTGGTGAAGAACTTCAATTAGAGTTGACACGTAAAAACTTCAATTTTCACCAGATTGATGAGAAACTTTTGAAGTTTTATAATAAAAATACGGGATCGTATAAATTTACAACAGTCAATGGTAAAACTTTTGAATTGACACCACCTAATATTGGACTTCAAAAAGCTTTTACTGATTATATCATTAAAGAGAATAATGAAAAGAAGTCACCTAACCTTGCATTCTTAAAAATAATACCTTTTATGTTATCAGGTAGATCTAGTATAACTTATGAGGGTATAAAGGCAAAATTGAAAGAATTTGAGGATATGGATGAGGTTTCTTTCCAGTTTTTAAATGCAGCAGTTGGTAAAATGACATTTGGTATCAAAGAATTGAAGAAAACTTGTGTGTGTGGTGAGGAGATCCACACTGATATGCAATTTCCCAACGGAGCGTCAGGTATTTTCGTTATTCATGATGCCTTTGAAGCATATATTAAAGAATAAGTTAATGCTTCAAAAACATTTTCACACACAGGAAGAGTCTATGGATAGATGGCCATTCTGGATGTTTGAAGAGAATATAAAAATAGTAAATGAGATTGCTGAAGAAGAAGAAAAACAACGTAAACAGGATGAAGATGGTCAACGAGTTAGTATGCCTGACACAAATTCTATGATGCGTAATGCTTCAAATATGACAAGTAATATACCTAAATTCTAATAAAAAAACTCACTGATAGTGAGTTTTTTATTTTAATAGTAATTCAAACTTAATCTTACCACAATCATAAATTTTATTTATGTTATTATTTAACATATGTGTATTTTCAGTTATATTATTGTCTAATTTCAATCTATTTTTGGTGAAATTTTGTTTATGTCTTCTAATACCATCTATAATGTATTTGTAATCTGGTGAACTTTCGTTTATACAATTGAATTTTAGTTTATAATATAAAAGACCAACACTCCAATCTCTGTCTGCATAACTTATAATACGTTTTGGTTTATAATTTTTTATAAAAAAGTTCAATAATTTAGATGCACCTCCTATAACATTTATATTTATTTTATTGCAAAATCTACTTAGATTCCACTCATTGTCACCCATTTTTTTACGACCTTCAGATTTATTAAATGTCATAATAGATACTAATTCATCGTTGTGGTATAGACCAATGTTAACAACACTTCTGTCATTTCCTTGTATATGATTTTCATTCAAAAAATCTCTTACAATAATTGGATTTTTTATTTCAGAAACTAAACAATTTCTGGCAAATATTCGCTTTTTGTTTAGTGATAAAATATTTCTAATTTGACTTTCTAATATAGTTCTTTTATGAATCCAATCATCTTCCCATATATGAATTATACGAATACCTTTATTAGAGAAGAATTTAGTCTTATTTAAATGATAATTTTTATCTTTGAATTTATCAGAATGATAATATAATCCATTGAACTCAAATCCTATTTTATCATCTGGTAGATAAATATCTATTTCTAATTCGTCTCGGAATGATTGAATTATTTCACCTGTATAAATTGATGATATAAAGTCATATAATTCATTTTCTTTTATCGATTTAGTATCACCTATTGGGTTACATATAGTACATAATGGTATATTATTGTAATATCTACCATAGTAATTATCAGTTGTTATTTCGAAAATGTGATTTTTTTCACATTTGAATATATTCAGACCATCTTTATATTCAATATAATTTATATCGTTACATATATTGAATGATTTTCTATATAATGGTGATTTATATATATGTTCTGAGCCATACTTATCTAAACAGGTTTTTTTAAATCTTTCTTTAAATTCATTGGTTTTGATATAACTGTCAACACCATACTTATCTAAACAGGTTTTTTTGGTTTTTATTATGTAATCTTCGGTTTTGGTATAACTATCAACACCGTATCTTTCCATATATGTTTTTTTAGATTTGATAACATATTCATCGGTTTTCGAATAATTATCAACACCCCATTTATCAATTGAAGTTTGTTTAACTTTTTTAATATATTCATCGGTTTTCGAATAATGATCAACTCCATATTTTTTTAGGAGTGTTTCTTTGGTTTTAGATTTAAATTCACTATTATTTGAAGAACATTTGTTTGAACAATATTTTTTATATCCTTCTTTCCAGTTCATATTAAATGAGACTCTATTCTCACCACAGTGTTTACAATACACATAATTTGGTTCGTTATTAACCCAATGCCAGATTCTTTGTTTGAATGATAATTCTAATGTATTGGTATAAATAATTATACTATTATATAAATCTAAATTATTTTTAATGAAGAACTTTTCCCTAAGTCTATTTGGTGAACCACTAATAAATTCATCAATTATATCTATTTTTTCCAAAGATTTAATATCTATTTTTTATTACCAGCATCTGTATTCAACTCAAATGTTTGACATATATATGTTTGACATATATATTGAATACACCTAAATTTGTTCATAAAAAAAGTCTCAAAGAAATTTGAGACTTTTTTATTTTTTTATTTCTTATTATAAGAATCCTCCTGCTGCAATAGCACCGGTTCTTAGTATAGTTACATTGTTTACAATGATACCCATACCCTTAATTGGTTCAACATAAGTATCTAAAACACCGATTTGGTTATCAATAATTTCTGCAGTGTTGTTCTCTTCATCCATTTTATTGAAGTAGTTGTAGAGACCATTTCTTCCTACGTAAGTTTCACAAATAACGTCAGCTCTGAGTTTGATTTCGGCTCTGATGTCTGATGTGTTGAATCTCCATTGGAAGTCTAACAGCATTCTCGATAATTCTCTTTCAAGTTCAATCAATACCTCTCTTACGTGGATGTAAGATAATGCAGATTTGTAAAGTGTTTGTGCAGTATTTTCAGTCTCAATTACATGACCTCTGTTTCTTTTGAAAACGATAGGGTTCATTTGTGCACCATTCAACCATTCAATATCTGTTGGGTTGAAATCTGCTTCGAGTCCGTTTATACCGATTATTCTACCATTTGTTACACCTGCTGCAATTGTCCAAGGAGTTATACCACCTACATTTGATGTGTGTTTTCTCATATATGTTGTTGCAACGAATGATGCTGGTGGGAAATCTAACGGTCTACCGTTATCATTCACTTTTACATATGGTAAGAAGTATCCTGTACATGTTGTTCCTGCACCATCACCGAATGAGTATAAGAATGCTGGATTACTTGCAGGATCTGCTCCTTTTGCAATATATTCTGTTTGTAGAACACCTTCATTAGTTACAAATGATGGTGAGCTTGAGTTTTTGAAAGCTTTTATTGAAGGCATATTGATAAATCCAAATGCATCAAGTCTTTCACCACATATGTCAACTAATTGTTGTTTAGATCTTTCTGTAAGACCATTACCAAATGAATCAATCAAATATCTGAAATCAATAGCTTCTTTATTTGTTAGAGCTTTGAATAATGGTGTTCCTTTTGCAACAACATTTAGTATTTGGTTTTGTCTAGCTTCTGTTCCATCAGGCATAGAAGCTTGTCTTACTCTGAAACCTTTTAGTGAAATCGCTTTATATGTTTCTACATAATCTTCTACCTTTTTGTATCTCATAGTTTGATATGCTGCACCAGTGAAGATTTTCTTAATTTTCGAGTCACATGTAATCTCAGCTAATGCTGAATTTCCAGCGTATTGTGTTTTGTTTACAACTCTTGTTAATTTTCTAGGTGCTTCACCAAACGCAAGTGTAGTTTCATCATACTCTGCTTCTAAGAAGTCTCCTTTTGTTATTTCAGTATATCTAGCAGCATCTACAAGTATTTTGTTTGGTTGTTCTACGTATCCTGCTGGAAGTTCAATCTCAACTGTTTGTTTGAAATTAGAGTCTGCAGAATTAACATATAATTTACTATTAGATTTAACATTCGATAATTCGGTATCAAATTCTACACTTAATTTATCACCATCAAATGACATTGTTAAGTTATGAACTTTGTAATTTACGTCGTAAATTCTGTCTACTGAAAGAAGTTTTTCATATGTAGTATTTTCATTTACTTGGTATACGTGATCATTTGAAGAACCACCGAAGTCATTGTTGTTTAATCTTCCAGATACGATTGTAAAAGTTCCTGAGTTCAATGATGAACCTGGTATTTGTATAACATCATTTAGGTTGAAATTTGGATCACTTGATTTATTATTACTAGTGAATACAATGTAATCATTACCTGCAAAACCAGATGTTGCTCCTGTTCCATTGAATCCAGAGATTGTAGAACTTAATTCTCCCGGAACAAAAGTTATACTATATGTTGCAAATACGTTTGAACTATTGTTGTATTTTATTCTATTGTCATAGAAGAAGTCACCTGTGTTTATTTGACCATCATAGAATTGGTTATATAATTCAGAGTATTTTGCAACACTTCCTGTTAAACCACTATCTAATGCAGCGTCAGAAGTAACTAATCTTTTAGTTCCGAGTATTTGCTCATTATCTGTTGAGTAGAATACTAAGAATCCGTAGTTTATTACGTTGTATAATTTTGAATTTGTAGTACCATCATAACCCTTACTTCCGTATAATCCTGTATCAATTACTAATGACTTTTCTTTTGTTTCTGATGTTTCAATTGACTCTATTCTTGCATTTTCCAATGAGAATTTCTCACCATTTGGACCTAATAACATTGTCATTTTTGCTCTGTTTGAACTATCTAATAGACCAACGAGTCTGTTGAACATTTTGAATCTTCTGTATGTTTCGTAATCTGTTTTATCAGGTGTTTTGTTTGTTCCTTTGAAAGTGATTCTTATTTTACCACTAAATTCACCTTGTCCAACAAGACCTTGCCATGGTAAATTCCATCCCCATCCGTTTGGATCCCATGCAAAGTTAGGTGTTACATTTATTGCATCTACTGAATAATCAGTACCTAATACCATATGGTTGAATTTTGTAGCTTGTGTATCACTATAATTAACTGTAACGTTTTTGTGTTTAGGTAATACTGAGAATTCTTGTTTTAGAATTGAGTATGTTGCATATCCTAATACTACATCTGTTGCGGCTGGAGTTGGTGCTTCACCAGATTTACTACTTGTTAATACTTTGAAGTTACCAGTTGAATCCATAACATATGCCGATGTCATATTCTGAACAATCGAACTAGTTGCAAAACTCAATGCTGATACAGAGAAAGTTACTGTTTGTGGTGTTAATGTTAATAAATTATCACCAACAACTGCATATGCGTTATTATCTATTGTATATGCAACTGACATAGTTAATCCTGTTGATGAAGATGTTGCAGAAAGACGTACGTTTCTAACAAATTCTTCTGAGTAGAAACTTGTTCTTGTTGCATTTACCTGTGTACCATTAGTTGCTGGATTATAAGATGTGTCTGCAAATGTGTGATATTTACCACCAATAGTCATATCACCTGCTTCCACTGAAGGAATGTTTCCTACTAATGCAGTAACGTTTCCTGGTAAATCTAAAGGTTTAGCTGAGAATTCAACTTCACTCATTATTGTTTCATCGTATGAAAGGAAATCAATAGATTTTTTGTTTGTTCCTGCAATAGTTTGTCCGATTATATCGAGTTTACCATTGTAATAATCTTCTTCTACAATCTCACTGTTGAATGCACAGAATATACCAGTTTTATCAGTATCTCTGTTTATTGTAGTTTCGATGAAAACGTTTCTTCCGTTAGCGTCTCTGAAATAAGGAATTAATGAAAGTCCTTCATAATATGCTAATGCAGTAACGTTTCTATCACTTGCAAAGTTTCTTACTTCTCCTTTTCTTAATCCACTTGCATTGAAGTATGCACTCCATCTAGGATCAATTGATAATGCTTTGTAGTCTGACCAATCACCAGCGATAATTAATACATCGACCATATAATCAGATGCAAAATCGTTTGCATTTACATATGGTGGTAATTTTTCCACTGAACCATACCATTCGATAAGTGTTCTGTCAAATCCAGATACTTGAGAATTGAATACAAAAACTGTTGCATATCTATCTGATAAGTTTGTTAAACTGAATGCTCTGTCTTCGTAACCACTATTATTTTTAGTCAAGTTTATGAATGCATCAGTATCTCTTTTCCAGAATCCTGTTGTGTTGTGGAATCTTCTATAAGCACCGAGTCTTTCGATGTCGTTAGATGAGTTTGATGATGCTGATATAGATTTGTATTCTATTGTGTCTAATGCGTCGTCTGTTACGAGTAAGTTCATTGCGAATACCGGTGCAGTTTCTAGCATTTTGGATACGGTCCTGTGAAAGAACGATCCTTTCCTCTCTAGTCCTCTGTCTAAAGTACCGAAAATCGACTCTAAATCGTTGACCGATGTTATCCTCACTGGAGTGTTAACCGGTCCTTTTTTAGAGACACCGATCACGAGGTTGGTAAGTCCCTCCACGACAGGGGTGGCTATGACCGAGTTGTCATACTCTTCCAAGAAGATACCTGGCCTCTTGTATTTTCCAATTTGAATTGCCATATTTTTGTCTTAATTTTTTTTGTATGTTATATATAAAACCCGAAAAGTCATTTTTTTCTCATTTTGGGGCTATACCTTTGGACTCTTGTTCGGAATTTTTTAGTTCCTGTTCCAGTTCTTTTTTATTTTTGTTGAATTCGGTCTCTGCTTTAGTTATCTCTCTGGAAAGATCTGCTATTTTTGCGACGGTTCCGGATAAATCGTTTTCAACTTCTCTTTCGGTCTTCTTTATGTCTTCCGTTGGTTTTCCGACAGCTTCTATTTCTCTGGCTTTCAGAGTATCTATTCTGTCTTCAGTTCCTTTCTTCTTTAACTTTTCTTTTTCCAGTTCTCTTTTTAAAGAGAGTGAGGTTATAAGGTCTTTCAGAATATCGTTATCTGGATTTTCCTTTAATATCTCGTCTAAGTTCTTTTTGACATCTTCGTCTTTTTGGGCTAGATTTCCTTCGGTGTCGGTGGACGTAAATATTCTTTCCAATTCACCCTTAAGTTTAGTTGCTGCTGATATTTTGTCCTTTATTGACTTTGAGTCATCTACCGCAATCTTCTTAATGGTATCTTTTAGTATTCCATTTGGGTCGTTTGGGTTTGTTACCTTTGTTTTATCAACTGCGTTAGTTAATTTATCTTTGGCGACATCTTTGGCGACATCCTTTACGGTTGGTGCTATTACTTTCGCGGCATTTGCTAATAAACTTAGGTTTTCGAGAAATTTTTCGTAGCTTTTGATTATCATCTCGTTACATCTATTTTGAGTCTATTGTTTGATGTTAGTGTCGTTGCTATATTCTCTGCTGCGGTGAGTGGTGAACCAGAACCATATTGAGTTCTTATTTTTTTATAAGAATCTGGCTTAATATTTAGTTCAAATGGTTTAAACTTTTTATCTTCACCTATTTTTCCTAACCAAAGTATTTCTTTTATTTTGAATGATTTGGTATTGTCTGTGTCTTTACTTGCACCAGTATTATATGTTATTGTGAGTTTGTTATCCTTTTTGAAAATTTGGTCTAATGCTTTTTTATCCTTAGTGTACCTCATTTCAAATTTATCAGTTCCTTGTGCTCTTTCTTCCATTTTGATTAAATCACCTTTCTCCACTTTCCATTTTCTTCCATCTAATGGATCTGAGTTTTCGGATTTAGTTATTAGTTTATCATAGAAGAACATACTTTTACAGAATGATACTGAATTTGGTCCTTCAATCATAAAATATCTTGTTACATCAACTGGATTTCCATCTTTATCAGTCTCTGTTGTTAATGCAGCAAATATCATTCCTTTTTTCCAAGGTGCATTTACTATTTGATTTTTTGTAAATTTTACAATCTGTGTTGATGATGAAACTCCATTTGATGTTCCTGCATTGACAGTTGCATCGTTAGAACCAGGTATTGTTGTATCTTTTACTTCACCATCCTTAAGTTCACCAAAGTACTTTTCTATGAACCTCTTCTGTGCACCTGCTGTGGTTCCATCTTTGTAAAGTTCATCACCATCTAGCATATCCATCATAAATGTTCTTAGTTTGGCACCTGCACCTTCTCTGAACTCATAATCTTCTTTTTTGCTTGGATTTGGTACTTTTGGTAGTCTTAATTTTGTTTTGTTGTTGAAGATAAATTCATATTTTCTATTTCCAATTATGGCCATAACTGCGTTTTCCCATAAGTTGAATATCTTATTATTTCTGAAAGGTCCTGCCCATCCATTTAATTCACCTCCACTAGTTTTACCACCAAATGATGTGTAATCTTTATAAACACTTGCTGATACTTTACCACCAGTTCTTTTTGAGATTGTTGGAACAGTGTGTAATTTATAAGCTCTGTTGAATAATCTTACAATTTGTATTACTGGATCCATTCCAGGAATTATAAAAGTTTGTTTTTTCTCTTCTGTTATTTTATCGAAGTTTTCACAAATTTTTATTATTTCGGCCTTGTCCATAATATATGTTCTTACCGTTTTACAATTTTTATCAAAGAATTCTTTAATCCTTTCTGATACAGAACCTGTTGCAACTATGTCTGCTTGTGCTTGTGTAGTTTTATCTGGAGTTTTTGCTTGTGCTTGTGATGCAGTAGCACCCGTTGATGATTGTGCCTCTGGTTCATCAGCCTCTAAAATCATTTTAAAACCTAAGTAGTCTAAGAGTTTATTTTCTTTTTTTGGTTCTACTTTGTTATTTAGTTGTTTAAGTGTATTTACGAAATTTCTGGTTGGTTCAGATACCGCACTCAATACATCATAAAGATCAGCATCATTTACTTGATATGCTCTGAGTGCAAATTTAGATATTTTCCAAGCCATATCAGAAACATAATATTTCTTACCTTCTATTTCTATAACTTCTGGTGAACCATCACCTAATGTATCACCTATTTGTTTTTTAGATAGGTCTTCGGTTTCCATAAGTTTGTCTGGTGTATAGTTTAGTGTTGCTTTCTTTTTACCGACCATATACTCTCTTATTTCTCTGTATAGAACCGATATGTTTTTTGCATATTTCTCTTTATCGTTGAGTATATCTTTTATTAATTCAATCGTTACAGGTATTTTATTATTATCACTAAGTGCTTTTATACTATCTCTATATTTCGATAGTGCATTTAGTGTATTTAATTTGGCGGTTTTCTCGTCATTTCCTTTACCAACCATTCTAAGTATTCTTTCTTTTAGTTTTTTAAGAAATTCTTCAAATCCTTTTGTTGGATCAGTTGGTAACATACTTGTTTCCACTTCTTCGGTTATTAGAGTTATTTGCTTACCATTTTTGTCTTTTGTTGGAAGTGCATCTGTTGGTTTATATTTTGTCATCCAGGTATTTTTAGACTTTAATGTTTCTATATCTATACCGGTTTCTTGACTAATTTTTTGAATAGTATCTCCTTGATTTATGGTCCTTTTACCATCTTTAGGTACTTCACTTTTACCTGCTGCTATTGCAAGTTCAAAATTTGTCATACCTTCTAATATGCCTTTAAGTGCCATCAAATTACTTATTTCAAGGCTATCTGGTTTTTCCTCCTCTTCTTCTTCCTCTTCTTCTGACTTTTTACCACCTTCATCATCTTTAAATTGTTCAAGAAATTTTTTGAAATCTTCAAGTTCTTTTTTAGGAACTTCAAGTTTCATTTCTTTACCTACCGGTTTTTCTAATAATTCGTTAGTTAGACTTAGTGCAGAATCGGTTGCGAACTTAATTTCACCAACATTACCTTCATTATCTACGAGCATAACAAGTGCTTGATATAGAGCACTTATTTGTACTCTGTAAATACCCAATTTTTCTTCTTCAGTTTCCAGATTTTCTACAATACCTTCAATTGCCAATCTTGAAAATTCGTATTCCAATCTTCTTATAACAGGTCTCATACTGACTAAATTTGCCATAATACCTATTTTTCTTATTACGTGTGAGAATATTCTTCCTAAGGCAGTATCGTAAAAAGCATCTTCGTTATAAAAGGGACCTCCTGTTCCGGTGCCTTCGTTTAGTGGATAGACTTCTTTTAACAAATCAGTTTTAGTTTCTATGATTTTAGTACTTCTTAGGAAGTCTTCTCTTTTAGTAAGGTACTTCATTTTTTAATATTAAAGTTTGGTGTATATATAATTTTTCTGTCTTTAAAAATTGTGAATTTGAATATTTTTAGTATATTTGTTGAAAGTAAAAGATATGACACCATTTGATATCAATAATATTATATGTTTGAACGTTAGGCAACATAGCCATACACAACTTTTTGCTATAAGTCGAAAGTATGATATTGATTTTCCTACACTCGTTCAGTTGAAAAATGAGTCAGGTGATGGTCCTTGTTCAAAAACTGGTAAGGTTTGGCTTGATTTGAATCTACTTGAGGTGATTGCTTATGAGTCTTTTGGTATGTTCTATGAATATGAGAACAGAGGTGGTTCACAAAAAAAATATTATCCTAAAAAATTCACATTGTTGATTGAAGATTATGATGCTGTTGGTTATTATGATGTTATAAAGTCTTTGAAACCTATTTCTACACCAAAACTTGGAAAGTCTGATGAAAATTTGATATATTATCATTATTATAAAGGTAAAGGTTATGATCTTGTTGTAGAGTCTTTTGATAGAGTATTGAGTGGTGAACCAAAACCTAAAAAAGAAAAACACACTATTGAATCATTGACTATTGAAATGTTAGAAGCAGTTGATAGAGAGGATTATGAACGTGCTGCCGAATTGAGAGATAAAATACGCTCGATGAATAAAGGAAAATAAAAAAAATAAAATCTGACCGGGTAAAAAACCGGTCAGATTTGTTATACATAAAATAGTCGATATTGGTCGTTAATATATATGACAAATATATTTCACACGTGATGGGAAATAGTCGATACTTAGAACTTCGTATAGGTGATAAAACCTATACAAAACAAAAGGAGATATCCAATCTCCTTATATCCAAAGGATTTTCATGGATTGTAAACTCTACTATTGAGGATGCAGTTTTAGAGATAAGAAAAGAAACACTTATATGGCATTCTGGTTTATTCCTTGAGGGGGATTGGCATTATGGTATATTCAAAGATGGTAGATTCTGTGGAAACTGGATTGCCGGTGTGTTCGAGGCTGGTGTTTTTGATGCAACACAGGCTTGATTTCAAAAAAATAATCATATGTATATGAGAAGGAGAAAAGTCGACCTTCAGGTTCGTGGCAACTGTTCGGTTTTCGATGATGGTATTTTGAAGATTAGTAAAGAGGGAAGTAATTATTATTTCGAGATTGGTGGTGAGGTAACGTTTGACGTTGCAGAGGCAGTGGCTATAATGATGAGAGTCGTAGATTGGTCTTCACCTGTCTGGACAATAAGTATATCCGATATGGATACATCTAAGATGTCCCCAGAAAGAGCACTTTATTGGCTTAGTGGTGGTAATTTAGAATGGAGAGGTCTTGAGAATTATGACAGACCTTGGTGTGAGTGTTATCTCGATTTCCAGGAGGAGTTTGGTAGTTTAGTTTATAATATAGTTACAAATTCTTCAAATATGGCTGATATTAGAAATGCATATGTTGATAAATTAGGACTTCCCATACTTTATGAGTTTGCATTGAGTAAGAATTTTATTAAATGATAAATTATCAAAACCCGTTGAAAGACGGGTTTTTTGTTTTTAATATATAAGTAATGGAAAAGGTTATTAGAGTTTGTAGAAAACCATTTTGTAAAGCACATTTTGAAGTAGATAAGATATTAGACGAAAAAAATTCATATCCTGAATTTTGTCCAAAATGTATAGGTAACGAGGGAAACGTTACCTGGGAAGATAAAAAATATGAAGGAGATAGATGGGATGGAACTCCACATCAATTTTCTTATAAAATAAAGAAGTATTTCTAATGAATGCTCATTTCTTTGATATAGATGCAATTATAAAAGATGGTGCTATGGTTTGGATTGTTTCTCGTTCAAAACCATCAGAATGTATTCTTAAGGTTAGTCAATCCGACTTCAACCTTATGAAGAAAGGTATTTTTAGATCACAGGGAAATTTGATAAGATTTAGTGGTGTTGATTATTACCTTCCTGATAATATAATGACAAATCTTATAGTCCGTTGTAAAAAAAATAATATTGATACTTCTGATTTGGCATTTTCAATGAGAGAGTTTATGGATCCAGAATTGGTTGATACTTCAGTTAAGTCAATAAATCTTGATGTGATGAGACACCTTAATAACACCGAAGATGATGTTTATATTATTTGTTCCAGAAAAATAAAGAATTCATATGATGTTCTTATACGTAAATTGGAAGATAAATTGGAAGACTTTGGTATAAAGCCTGATTATTATTTTGTTGGTGAAACATTATATGATCGTGATGAGGATGAAGTGTCTTTTGATAAAGTAAGATTGTTAGTACAACATTTAGTTGGTTTGAAGACAGAGGGGCGTAATTTTACAGATGATGTTGTTAAGAGATATGATAAGATTTATTTTTATGATGAAGATGATAGTGCAACAAAACTTGCATGTTCTGTATCCTCTATACTTACATTACTTGTTCAGAATAGTGCATCGAGTGCAAAGGATTTGATTAGGGGTGTTGTAAAAGATAATTCACCAGTTCTTGTTGTGAATTCTGTTACTCCAAATTTAGCAAATAGATTTATAACAAATGAAATTAAACTTGAATACTCTTCACTTATAAAGTCTTTTGAGTCATATAGATATTTAGGTTAGTCTTTTTTACCTCTATCCTCTTCTCTTTTCATCATAGCTGCCTTTATCATTTCATTCATATCACGACTATTCATAATTTGACCATCATTGTTTTCTGTACTTTCCTCGTATTTGTTTTGGTTTGCACTTTCTATTTCACCTCCACCCATATCTTTTCTTAGATTTTTCCAGAATTCTTCTAATTTTGTTTTCTGACCAGATAGAAATTTCGCGTTTTCTCTTATTTGTCCAACTGTTTGATTTACAACTTCGTGCATTCTTGCAGAACTATCACCATTATCAACTTGTCTCATCTGTGTTAGAAAGTTCTTTCTAGTCATTCTTGTTAAAAAGAGTGCTTCTGCATATACCATTGCATCTTCTTTCATTTTGTTTTTTATATAAGGGTGTTCTTTTAATCTAGGTACGTCACCTATATACAAATCAACTAATGACTCTAATACCTCCATTGCTTGTTGTGTAGAGACAGTTAGATCTGAGTCGTAGTCGTAAATTTCAATCTCTCCTAAATCAGGTAAATCTTCCGGTCTTGCTAAGTGTGTTGAAAAGTCATATTCGGTTCCTTCAGATTGTATCTGTTCGAACTCATCTTGTATTCTATTTCTTTCGTTATCCTGTTTTGACATCTATAGGGATGTTTTTTCGATATATATAAAGAAAAATATGCTTCTCCTGTTATATGGCTGAGAAAAAGAAAGAAGAGGTTAGACAGATGGTTTTCACCACAAAAATTGTGGATGAGGCTACTGAGCAAATAAATGATGGTGTACAACTTAAGAAGTTTCAAAATCCTTGGTTAAAAAGTGAGGTTGGTTTGAAAAGATCAGGTGTTGTTTTCCGATTATCTGCTGAAGAACAACAGGAATACATACGTTGTGCAGTTGATATACATTATTTTACTGAAAAGTATTGTAAGACTAAAAGAGAAGATGGTTCGGTAGGTTCTATACAACTTAGAGATTACCAGAGTGAGATTCTCGATAATTTTATGAACAACAGATTCAATATACTAATGGCTAGTAGGCAGGTGGGTAAGTGCTTTTATTTCAACACTTTATGTAGTATTGAGATTGATGGTATTGAAATTGAGATGAGAGTTGGAAGTCTTTATTATTATATGATTTCTAAGATTAGGAAGTTGACTTTATTAGAGAAGATAAAGATAAAATTGTATGATATTTTATTCCGGTTTGAAACCGTTTACCGAGTTGAGGGGAAGCCATAAAAATTATATATATGAAAAAAATAAATTTTTATGGTTATTAATGATAATAAAGAATCGGTGACGTGTAGAATATGTGGTGAACAGTGTAAACGAATTTATGGTAGACATCTTAAGCATTCACACAATAATATGTCTACTGATGAATATAAGAGGTTATTTCCAGGTGCACCAATAACTGCACTATCTGATAAACAGAAAACGAGTAAGAATTCTGGTTTACATATGAAGGGTGAGAAGTATAAAAAGATGTTCTCTGAGATGTTTAAGGGTGATAAAAATCCAAATCATATTTCTAATACTACTGATGAACAGAGAAGAAGTAGAAGTCCATTTTCAAAATCATTTGTTGGATATGATATGATTGAAGATAAAGAGGAACATATAAGTAAATTTGCAAAAGATGCTATAAAAAATCGAGTATCTGATACTACCTTACGATATTATCTGGATCGTGGTTATACAATAGAAGTTTCTAAACAGATGTTAAGTGAGAGACAAACTACCTTTTCATTAGAGAAGTGTATTGAGAAGTATGGTTATGAAATAGGTCATAGGCGTTGGTTAGATAGACAGAATAAGTGGCAGACATCATTATTGGAAAATGGAAACATTAAGTGTGGATTTTCTAAGGTTTCGCAAGAATTATTTTTTGAGATACTTAAAAGATATAATATCGAAGATATATCTGAGGTTTATTATGCGACAAAAAATAAAGAGTATTACATATCTATAAAAGATGTTGGTTTTTTTGCATATGATTTTACTGATTTGAAGAGAAAATTGATTATTGAATATAACGGTGATTTATATCATGCAAATCCTGATATATATGAGTCAACAGATTATCCACATCCTTATTATAAGGAAGATGGTCCTACTGCTGGTGAAATATGGAGTAGAGATAGTAATAAGATAGATGTTGCACGAGAAAGGGGATTTGATGTTCTGACTATATGGGATTCTGAATATAAGTCAGATAAAAATAAAACAATTAATAAGTGTTTAGATTTTTTGGGAATATAGTTATATGTTTTTTGAGGGCATTGATTGGTGTTATTGAGTCTTATGAATATCGTACGTTGGAACTCAATCAGGATGATGTTTCTAAAAAGATACTTAACTCTCTGTCAGTTATGAATATGCGAGTTAAAACGGATACTGGTTATGAACCGGTTACTGATATTCATATTACACAGCCATATAATCATTACATAGTAAATACTTCTGATTATTCATTGTGTTGTGCTGACAATCACATATTATTTGATGATTTATTTGGTGAAGTTTTTGTTAGTGATTTGAGTGTAGGTGATTTTATACAAACTGAATCAGGACCACAGTGTGTTGTTAGTATACGAAGGGAATTTGGTAAATCCTCTATGTTTGATATGACAGTAAATCATCCAAACCATAGATTTTATACTAATGGTATTCTTTCACACAATACTGTATCTTCTGCAATATTTATATTACATACAATACTTTTCAACAACGATAAGAACTGTATGATAGTGGCGAATAAGGGAGACACTGCTATTGAGATTGTGGATAAAGTGAAGTCAATCTATACGCTTCTACCATTCTTTTTGAAGCCGGGTATAAAAACATGGAATCAAAAGTCACTCACCTTCGATAATGGTTGTAGAATAAAAACGTCTGCTAGGTCAAAAACGCCTGCGATTGGTTTTACCATTGACGTACTATATCTCGATGAGTTTGCACATATTCCTTCAAATATTATAGAACCATATTATACTGCAGCATTCCCGACGGTTTCTGCGGTTCAGAATTCTAAAATTATTATAACATCTACTCCGAACGGTATGAACCTTTTTCATAAGTTACTTACTGATGCCGAGAGACCAGATGGTGATCCGTTGAAGAATAATTATAAACCGATGCGTGTTTATTGGTATCAGGTTCCTGGTAGGTTTGTTACTTATGTTAGGTTGAATCCTCATATGCTTCTCCGACACGGTGTTACAAGGGATGATATATTCCGTGTTTTTAAAGAACGTTTTGGAGAAATTACTAATGTTAGTATGGATTTCAATATTGATTTACAGAAAGATATTATACATATTTTCAATAATGATAAATGTTCTGATGAAATGGTTCGGTCTATGTCATTTATTGATTCCAGAGGTTATGAGACTTCTATACTATCGATTGCAGAGGTTACAACGTGGAAGGATGAGGCAGTGAAAGACATCGGTGGTGAAGATGCATTTAATCAGGAATATGGACTTCGTTTTATAAACTCGAGTAAATCTTTATTAAATGAATCTATAATAGATGACTTACTTAAATCTAAGAGAAATTATATACATAGTGAATTAGATGAGTTTGAGAGACTTAAGTTTTCTTATGATGAATTGAAATGGATAGAAGATGATGATGTTTATATTCCAATGAAACGTAAGGATTATAAAATTGTTGTTTCTGTTGATATTTCTGAGGGTTTGGGACAAGATTATTCGGTTATAAATATATTTAGAGTTTCTGAAAAATCTCGTGAGTTGATAGAGACACAGAAGGCAATGTATAAATCAATTGTAGATTTTTTTCGTCTTGAACAAATAGGTATATTCAGAAACAATTTTGTTTCTGTTAAACAATTGGCGGAGATTTTATATCTGATAGTTTTTGAGTACTTTAATCCAGATAATGTTAAGGTTGTTCTTGAACTTAATAACTATGGTAATACATTATTAGCAGAGATGCCGCACGTTTTTGATGGTAATAATAATTATGGATCTTCTGTTTTTGTGAGGTATAAACACCGTGTAGATGCAACAGAGGAGAAAGTTGGACTTAAAGTAGGTGAAAATAAAAATCTTTTAGTTAAGGACTACCAGGATTTAATGTATTCAAAGTCTTTTGCTATTACAAATGAGGATAACATACGAGAAATTACCACTTTTGTTAAACATACAACTATAGCAGGTAACATAAGATACGCTGCCGATGTTGGACATGATGATACTGTTATGACTATTGTTAATGCATCATCTATATTTTCTAAACATGAGTTTCGTGAAATGGTTGAGGAATGGGGTAAGACATTTAGTCCAAAAGATTTTATGGATTATGTTAATGAGGAGTTAAAAAGATTGGACTTTATCGAGGGTGTTGATTATGGACAGGTTCTACGTGCACGTAAAATGAATAGACCAAAGAATAATATTTGGAATAATGATAGTAATATAAACTGGTTTGGTTCAAAGAACTAGTCTGGTACTACTTCTTCGAGACCTACCGTTCTTATTATGTGTCTTGCCAACATCACTGCATCATCCTTTGATATTACACCTCCTGCATATCCGTTTCGCCCCATTCAACACCAAAACTGAATCCTTGCTTATTACCACATTGCCAGGTGCAAGACGTACTAATACGTAGGTTTCCTGCACCGATTACTTCGTAGTCGACGTAGTCGTTATCACTTTTCTGTTTACACATCAGTTTGCCTCCATAGTTACGGAAAGACCAGCGTTTTTTAGTTTTTCTTTCATGTCGGAAATTTCTTCATAATCACCATATTTTACATCACATTTACCATTGAAATGTACGATATGTGCACACTGGTTGGCCTGTTCATATTCGTGTTTACAAACCTTCATAAGACATGTGATTACCCAATCGAAACTATTATAATCGTCATTTTCCAAAATCAACACATAAGGTTTTGATAAAATTTCTTCTACTTTAGACTCTACTTGTTCTTTAATTTTTGTGCTCATATTATTTCCTTTATTTTAGTTAACTCTTTGTTGTTTAGTACTATGTATTTTACATCTTTTTCTTTGAGATATTCTTCTTTTATTTTATCTCGATATACCTGTTCTTCGTATCCTTTCTTACCTTGCCAATGTTCTATCGGTTTGTAATGTTGTACACCATGTGTTTCTATAATTATATTTAAATCTGGTAGATAAAAATCATATCTAAGTTTTCTACCTGTCTTTGGATTAATTAAGTCATCAAAGGTTTTTTCAGTTTCAAATCTTATTGATTTATTAGTTAAGTAATCTGTTATATACTTTTCGGAATATTTTAAGTCTTTTATACAAAATGGACAACCTCTTTCACCGTGTATGAATGAATTCATATTTTTTTTATGTTTTCTTCCACATATATTGTGAAGTATTTCTACTTTATGGTGAACAGTTTCTATATAATCTAAAATTGTGTAATCGGTTCCCCATATTTCTCTACTTCTCTCTAACCAATAATCATTAGATTTACGTGAGTTAGTTCCGCATAGTCTACATTTTTGTTTATGATTTATATGGTTGTTCATAGTTATTTCAAATATACCACCACATTTGATGTGTAATACTTTGACTTTATTTTTAACGTTTATCGGATTTTCTAAAATACGATATTCACTATTATGTATAAAGTTACTTTTTTCTTGATATTGTTCCAAACTTTTTTTGTTTTTACCTGAACAAAAAGTACAATATCTTTTTGTGTGATTGTTCAACTTCATACTTATTATGTTACCACATTTTTTGTGTAGTATAGGTACATTATGTGAGCCACTTTTTGGATCTTCTAATATAACGAACTCGTTGTTGTGTATTATACTACTTTCTTCTTGCCACTCTTTTAAAGTTTTTCTTTTTGACATAAGTTTGATTTATTTTATATATATAAACTAAGTCAAACTCTCTTATATCATCAACTCTTATGGTTTGAATATTTTTTCTATTTTATTCACAACATCAACGATTGTTATATTCATATTTCTATTGTTTGCTTCTGTTTCGGCCCACTCTTCAAAATGTGGTAAGTGTTCCTGTCGATCGTCAAACATTATGAATTCATCGTATTTTTGTTCATCTAATTTCTGTTCAAAAAGTTTCTTTTTAAAATCAAGTGTATCACCTCCCCAGTTTAGATGAACTTCGTGGAATGTTAAATCATTTTGTTCGAATATTTTATCAATATTCTCTCTCATACCTTTAACTTTATTTAGTCTTCCGGTTGCCACTATTAGTTTAGTCTGTGGATCTTCTAAGTGTTCTAAATATTTTTCCTTTACCCATTCATTCATTGGTATTTCAAATATTTCTGTGTCGAGTGTTTCGTGTTTACCCCACCATCCTATGTATGGCCATTCCTCACCTGTGGCTTTTTGCCAAAGATTTTTACCTTCTTCTGGACCAGGTGTATGAAACAACGTGTCATCGAAGTCGAAACAGACTAATTTTTTTGTCATTATTGGTTTTTATTTTATATGTACAAATATACGAATTATATATAACGAAAATATACACAGTTTATGAAAAAATACAAATATTTATTCATCTACGTTATTTTGTTTCTTCTTATGGTTTCTATATTTTATAATATCCGTAGTTGTGATAAGAAACCTATTTCGGATACAATTTATATTAGAAAAATTGACTCATTACATTTTACAAACATATATCTTCAAAGAAGGTTAGATGAGATTATATTAGAGACTAAGAAAAATGATAGTTTGGTTGATTTTCTAAATAAGAGAATTTATTTATTGGATTCGCAGTTAGTTTCTGCAAGAGCCGATGTTAAGAGAATACGTAATACACGTGTTAATAATGATAAAAAAATAAAGTCTGTTATGGATTCTAACGTTGATTTGAGTGATGATGATATATTAGATTATTTTAAAACAAAATTACCAAAATAATATGAGGATTATTTTTATTTTTATGACTTTTTTATTTTCTGCACTTTTTTCTTTTTCACAGGAATCACCTACTATAATAACTAAAGATGGTAGAAAATGGTTTTGCTTTGATAGAAAACACGCAGAATATTTATATAAACTGGTTCGGGTGAATGAACTCCTTAATAAGGATAAGATGGAGTGTGATACATTAGTTCTTTCATTGGATAAAGAAAATTATTTGTTACGTAATCGTGTTTTGGTTTCTGATAGTATTATTTATGTTCTTAGAAAAGGAACAGTTTTAAGAGATAGTGCTATTGCGAATCAAGCTGAACAGATACATAATATGGGTTCTACCATAAAAATTCAGTCTGATAAAGTCGGTGAGTTGGAAAAAAAGAATATCGATTTAGATGATAAGTTGAAAAAAGAAAAACCTAAAAAATATTGGATGGGTGTTGGTGGTTTTATTATTGGAGTTTTTGTCACTTTGGCATTTTTACACTAAATGATAAAAAGGCGTTTTTTCAACATAATATATAATATGATAAAAAAATACTAAAAAGAAATGAAACACATCAGAACATTTGACTCTTACAAAGATGTAAAGAAGAAATTAGCGTCTGTTGATCCAGAGATTTTTACACAGGCTATGAATGAGTCTGTATTACAAGTTGGTGACCTTTATAAGGTTAGATCAATGGTCGATATACCACAATCACTTATAAACTCTTATGTTAAGAAAGTTAAGGACACCACTGGTAAGAACCTTCGTCAGTTCTTCGGTGATGTTGAGATTGCTGAAGAACTTTTAAAATTCATAACGGTATCGGGTCTTGACGTTGAGAAAATACCAGGTAACGCATTGATGGGTGGTTCACAAGCACAAGGTGCACAAGTACAAGTTGATACTGCTCAAACTACAACTGATGAAGCTCCTGTGGCACAAACTACTGAAGCACCTGCGGCACAAACTACTGAAGCACCTGCGGCACAAACTACTGAAGCTCCTACGGCACAAACTACTGAAGCTCCTACGGCACAAACTACTGAAGCACCTAGTGCTCAAAGTCAGGCACCTGTTGCACAACCTGCATCAGATGAATTTGAAGAACCTGCAGCTCAAACTACTCAGGGACAGACACAGGAAGAAGAGGAAGAAAACGAAGAAGAGGAAGAAAACGAAGAAGAACTTCCTTTATAATATTTGAAAAATTATCAAAACCCGTCTCAAAGACGGGTTTTTTATTTAATATATAACGATATGAGGTACTTAAAGACTTTCGAATCCGCCACGGAGTTCAACCCTGTCGACGTCATTTCTAAATACTGGGAGGTCGACTTCAATCTGTTAAAGGACATAATGAGTTCACTTGCGTTGACTTACGACACACACGGTTTCGATATTTTTTTCTACCTGGTACTAAACGATGAGAACTGTAGTGTGATCCAATACGACGAGAATAAGTTCAAGAAAGGACCATGGTGGGACAACCTGGAAGATATTATGGAAGGTGCGAGTAGAGGCCACAACAAAGTAGAGCCGAAGATCGAGTTCTGGGTTGATATTCCAAACGACCACGACGGTTTTGTGCGTGACATAGACGATTTCATTTCCGACTCCGGCATACCTTATCATAGTTCTGGTTTCATAGAGTTGAGTGATCACCTTTTCTTCGCTTTGAGGTATGAAGGTAAGACCGAGGCTTACTCATTGGACGAGTCTTCGGTTCCTGATCCTGTGGCGTTCGTCGTGGATAAGTGGAACGTTGATCCTTACGAGTTCAGGGACATAGCGACCGCCACACTCGAGGGCTTCGACGAGTATGAGTTCGATCTAGAGTTCTCGATAATCTACCATAGCTCACTTCTCGGAGGTGATAGGTATCACCTCATAAAGTTCGAGGGTAGCAAGCTTGTTTGGAATACAAGTGGAATGTACTACGACCTTCCGATTTACCTGAATCTTATCAAAGACGTACCGGACGATGTTGAGTTTAGTATATCACTTTCACTTCCGATTGATAGGACCAAAGATAACGCAGACTATGTGAAATCCATCTGTAAAGAGTTTGATGAGAGACTTGGATTATGGGGTAGTGACTGGCGTCCAAAGGAGATAATCGACATTCTGAGGGAAGGCAACTTTCTTACTATGATAGGTTTCTTGCCTTCTGCGAGAAAGGGATATGTAAAGAATATAAATCCATTACTTAGAAAAAAGAAATAATGTTATGAGGTATCTTAAGACATTTGAGTCACATTCTTCGAAAAACGTTCTTATAATAGTAGACGTACAGAAGTCTTTTTCTAAATTCTTCACTGATAACTATGTAAATCAACTCAAAGACTATTGTCAAAACTTCGGTAGTGTATATCAAATATGGGACAATCACGTAGAGGGTAAAAATGTAGACAAAGACTACCTATATGATGAGGATCCTGATATGCCAATGAATGGTGATCTTTACCATTTTCCAAATCAAAGTGATTTAATCGAGAAGAGATATAATTATGACGTAGATGCAGACTTCTATCGTAAGATACTCGATAAATCTTTATATGATGAGATAAAGTCTAAGGAGGATAAAAATGAGTTGAAAAAAGGAGATTTCTTTCCTACAAACGAAGGAACTATAATTGTTTATATAAACAATAGACATCGTTGGTTTCATTGTCCAAATAAACTATATGATTTATTTATTGATATAACAGAGGCACAAAGTGATGATAAAGTTGATGTCGTAATTGTCGGTGGTGCTGATCGTGAATGTCTCGATGATGTAGAGGCTGCTGCTCAGGTTATGGGTGTTCGTCTAAAAAGAGATGATAAGTTTATCTATTCTGCAACACATTGTCCTATAAAGTAATTGTCCTATAAAGCAATTAACCTATATATCTATTACCTTTTGTTAGATTTTCTTTTTCCCATAATGGTTGTAGATTTGAATAATGTGATAACTCATATATTTCATCAATTGTATCTGCATATGATATCGGTATTATGTGATCTATGTGCCAGTCTCCATAATTTTCCCATAACATACCTACTTTAAATTTACTCTCAATATACTTTTTAAAATCATTTATATCAATACCTAATATATTTTTAGTTTTGTATTCTTTGGTTAGTTTCATTTTTCTTAAACTATCAGATAAACTACTACGAAGATTACATATTAATTTGAAATTAATATCTACCTTTTTTCTTTCTCTTAAGTATTCATTTCTACAACTTTTACAGTATGTATCTATATTATTTTTTCTTGATTTATCTTTATTGAATTCTGTGTTATTTTTTATTAAAAGACATTTTGAACAGACACTTTCATTTATTTTTGTTAATTTAAATAATTCTTTTACTTTATATTGTTTGGTTTCTTTATTTCTTCTGATGTATTTTCTATTTCTTCTATATTCTCTACTTTTTTCTAAGTTTTTGTAATATCTTATTTTTGTATTTTCATTAGTACATGATTTACAAACAGAGTTATATGTATTCCTATTTTTTCTAAAATTAAAAGTTCTACTCTCTTTTGTAAATCCTTTCGAAAAGTTCAAAAATATTATCTGTCTTCTCTCTGTAACAGAATTCATATAGTCTCGTTTGTGGAAATTTTCCATGTCTCCAACCAGATACTACTGATTTTACCACACCAAAGTAATCTTCCACTTTTTTCTTATATACTTTCTTAATGTAAAATTCTACGAAATCAAAATCCATAATAAATATATAGAAAAAATAAACTAAGTTTATGCCTGCAAAAACAAAGAGACAATTCAAATATATCTGGGCAATGTGCAGAAAGTATAAATCGAAAAAGAAAGCTCCGAAAAATATGAAATGGGTTTTCGGTAAAGAATGGACTGATGTTTCATATAAAAACTTACCGGAGAGTATTAAGACTCGTTATGTTCAGAGTTTTATAGATTTTCTAAATGAAAGAATGGTTTAAACACCCACTGCGGCATAAACTTCATAGTCTGCAATTTTAAAAACTATTTCCATCCATTCTTGAAATCTTTCAGGATCTTCATAGATATTTACGGTTAGTGTAAAGTTTATACCATTTACTTCGGGTATGAACCTTCTCACTAGTTCTTCTATCTCACCTTCGATAAAGTCAGCTGATAATCTAGTCTCAAATAAATATTCTTCTAAATTACATCCAAAATCTGGTTGTCCAAATATGTCACCTTTGTTAGTTAATATTAACATTTCATATTTTTGAAGTATGACATTTATAGGATCATCCTCAGTTAATTTGTTTATCTGGTATCTTGGGTGTCCTTTATATGATATGTAGAAATCTCTGAAGTCCATACTCTATATATAAAAAAAATCAGTCTTTGAGTATTTGACGGAATTTTCCAATGGCCGACATTCCGAGTACAATTGGATCGGTATTTGTTTCAAGTAGTGGTGTGTATTCTGCAATTATGTGGTTACATTCGAATAATTTGTCTACACTTTTATTTGACTCTACACACCAATCGATGAATGGTTTACCCATAAGTTTTAACATATCTGATATTTTATCTGGACCAAATGTATTCATTAAGAAATGATATATTTTGTCATAATCGTTTTCACCATATAAAATTGAATATAGTTCATTTCTATCTTTTATAGATACATTTCCACCATCATTATTATCGTCACCTGCTAATAGAAAATCATCAACTTCTACTATTATTTTTCGGAAGTCTGGAAACCATCTGTTTATTATTGGAACCAGTTGTTCTTTTGTCATTTCTCTTCCTTCTGCTGGTAGTATTACATTCTGTATTCGTTTGTATATCTCTTGTTTCATATACTTTTCTTCTTCCAGGTTTTGACAGTCGAAATCTACCATCTTTATCCTGGATTTCATACCACCTCTAACCTTATCAATGTGATTTGTACACATTATGAATTTTACACCTCTGTTGTTATATTTTTCAATGAATGCTTTCAATGCATCCTGATATTGTGGTGATATTCTTTCAAACTCATCTAATAGTACAAACTTTTCGTCTGAGTTTGTTTCGAACATTGGAACTCTTCTACAAAAATTTGATATTTCTTCTCTTAAATAATCTATTCCTGTTTCTTCTGAACAATTAACGTCCATATATGCGGTTTCCTTTGAATATTCACCAATTAGTATTCTTGCTAAACTGGTTTTACCCGTCCCGAAATGACCATGAAATATGTAGTGTTGGGTTATACCATTTTCAAATCTTTTACGTATACGTGGTAGTAATATAAGGTCGTTTATATTTTTGGGTCTCCATTTTTCCCAAAGTAGTAGATTTTTGTTTGACATATGTGTAGGTAGAAAGTTTACTTAATATATAACCATATGATAGGCGAAAAGTTTAACTATGAAGACGTTTTCTTTCGAGATTTAACGGTTTGTGTTTTGGATACCCTTGAAAATCAGATACAATGGGTTAATAGGTTTTCCTCAGGTGATAGACATGTGAAGGTTCCTATTTACTATTCTATGACTGGTGATGAAAGGTTCTTACTTGATAGTTTTTCTGATGATATAGTTTCTGATTCCAGGTATGTTGAGTTAAATACGGACATAATACCAAGAGGACATCTTACACTAACTGGATTTAACATAAAATCTGAGGAGTTTGCTAATCCGAATGTTTGGCTTAGAACCGTTATTGAAAATGAGAATGAAATCAGACGTGTGCTTTCCAAAGTTAGAGCGGTTCCAATAACCGTTAATTATGACTTAACTATACTTCTTTCAAGTGAAATTGATAGTTTTAAGTGTAGTCAATCTATACTTAATGCACTTTGGTTGTATAGGTTTATGTATTTTGAATTCAATTTTATGCATGTTGATGCGGTTATAACTATGCCTGATAGTAGTACCGTTGAGATGTCCAGAGAAAAAAATCTAACATCAGATAATAATATAAAATTGAAGGTTACTTTCACTGTTGATACTTATTATCCTGCGTATAGACCTGATAGAATTGCGGATACGGGTTATGTAAGTATGGAGGGTACAGGTATGCGTGATATGAATGGTTATAGTTATCCAGGTACCGTTGTTGACTTTTTGGAAAAACATGATTGGAATAGACCAGTTTATGGTCAGACATCTAGTTTTTACAGTACTGATACGGTGGCTGGTGGTTCAGATCCGATGGGTACTAATGTAAAAGAAGAGTATCATGCAATTGTTCCAAAGAGGAGTAAATGGTATAATGAAATACTAAAATCCAGAGAAATAAACCGAAATCGATAATGGAAAAAAACGGCTTTTTTAGCTTTATATATAGTCTATAAAAATAATTTGCTTTAGATATGAAGAATCTTAAACTCGAACTCTTCAACTTCAAGAAAGAACTTTCTTTAGAACAAGAAGAGATATCAGTGATAGTTGAAGGGCACATGAATGCTTGCAACGAATCATCCGAGAAGGCAGTCATAATCTCTCTTAACGAGAGGCTCAAGCCTTACACATATGACAAGAGCGTGAAGTCTCTCCTTGAGTCACTTAACGATGACATGAAGAGTAACGAGCTTTTGTATGAACTCAAAAACCTTTATAATGTTCTAAATACCAAAAATGGTGGTGAACTTTACAGACAACCAATAAATGTTTTACTACAAACTATAAATTTAGAGAGTGATCAAGACAGGATGTCAAAAGTTCTTAATGAATTAGCGGTTTATGACTGGGTTCCAGAAATAAAACTTTTTGTGCATAACTTAACTAAATCACCTGAACAAAGAACAAATTTACTTAGTGGTGGTAAAGGTGAATCAGTTTTCACTATTGTTGAACAAGTTGAGGATGGTCACATTGCTTTAGTGAAAGACTCTTGGTTTTTACTTAGTGAAGATTTAATTGAAAAAACATTACTTGAGAATCACATTAAAGATGAACAAGATTTGAAATCATTAAGAACACTTGAAACTGCAATGAAATATGCTAACATTGTTGATGATAGAATTAATTTCAGAATTTCAGAATATTTGACAATCGGTCTTTCTGTTGATAAAAAAGGAGGTCTTTTTATTAATGACGATGAGATGGATGGTGAGACTACATTAGAGAGTCTTTTCAATTCTCCTATTGTACCAATTGTAAATAAAAATTTCTATCCAGTTTTAGTTGAGGTTTCACAAAACCTTGATAAATTTGTTGAATTGGATGTTGTTAAGAGAATTAATAACTTAATAAATCCATATTTAGAATGTTTTGCATTCAATTATAAAAATACAACATTTTTATATAGATGTGATGAGAGATATGGTAATTCTTTCTACAAATACGAATCTGCACTTGAGCTTGTAAACGAAGTCAGAAACGAATTAAACTACGATCTTACATACTTCTATGAAAATAAACTTGGTAAAGAACTTATTACTAAGAGAAAACTTGAAGATAAAGAAAGAGAGGTTAGTTTAAAATTAGAAGATGTTAATTTCAATATTGAAAAACTAAAAGGTTCAATCAAAATGATGGGTGAGTCCGAAGTATTGAATACTGCACTTAGTAATTTAGAGAAAAGAAAAAATGTTCTTGATGCTGAGTTAGCTGGAGTTAAGGAACTTCAATATAATGAGAGAATAAAAATATAGTATAAAATAATAATAATAAAAAAAGACACTTTAATAGTGTCTTTTTTTTTATTATAAAAAAACGAGTTGCCTTATTTTTTATATATAATTTGTATATGATACTAGTTAATAAAATTTTAGTTAATACATTTAATAATAGGAAATTAAAGTATTATAGTGAATTGGGATATGATGTTACGGGTGATACATTTTATGTTGATATAAATGATATAAGTGTTGGTTCACGAATAATTGTGGATGTTGAGTGTGATTATTGTAAATCTATTTCTCAGGTGACTTATAAGGAGTATGTTAGAAACATATCTGGTTCAATAAATAAATATTCTTGTTCTAAAAAGTGTGGTTCTGAAAAGGCTAAGGAAAGTAATTTTTTAAAACTGGGTGTTATAAATCATATGCAATTAGATTCTTATAAAGAAAGAGTAAGAGAGACTAATTTAGAAAAATATGGTGTAGAGTATTTACAGCAATCTGATATTTTTAAGAATAAATCTAAAATTAGTAATCTGGACAATTGGGGAGTTGATCATTATTCAAAAACTGAAGAATTTAAAAATAAAATAAAGGAAACATCTTTAGAGAAATGGGGAGTTGAACATTATTCAAAAACTGAGGATTATAAAGAAAAAGTTAAGAAAAAGTCATTAGAAAAATGGGGAGTAGATAATTATTCTAAAACAGATGAGTGTAAGGATAAAGTAAAGAATACATCTTTAGAGAAATGGGGAGTTGAATATTATACACAAACTAATGATTATAAAGAGAAGTCTAAAAAAACTTATTTAGAGAATTGGGGAGTGGATAATCCTATGAAAAACAATATAATAAAGGATAAAGTAAAGAATACATCTTTAGAAAAATGGGGAGTTGAATATTATACACAAACTGATGAATATAAAGAAAAGTCAAAAAAGACATCTTTAGAAAAATGGGGAGTAGATAATTATTCTAAAACAGATGAGTATAAGGATAAAGTAAAGAATACATCTTTAGAGAAATGGGGAGTTGAATATTATACACAAACTGATGAATATAAAGAAAAGTCAAAAAAGACATCTTTAGAAAAATGGGGAGTAGATAATCCTATTAAAAGTGAATTGTTACGTGATAATTTTCTAATATCGAGTCATTCAAATTATATTAAGTATATTGATAATAGTGAATCTTTATTTATGTGTGACTTGGGTGGTAATCATTCTTTTGTTATAAGAACAGACAATTTTTTCTCCAGAAATAAGTATAATACACCTTTATGTACGGTTTGTAATCCAATAGGAGATTTACGTTCTATAAAAGAGAATGAGTTGTATAGATTTATACTATCAATTTATGATGGTGAGATAATACAATCATATAGAGATAGTTTGGAAATAGATATTTACCTACCTGAATTGAAAATTGGATTTGAATTTAATGGTCTTTATTGGCATTCTGAAAAATATAAAGATAAAAATAGTCATTTTGATAAAACAGAATACTTTCGTAAAAGAGATATAAGGATTATACATATATGGGAGGATGATTGGAATTTTAAGTGTGATATAATAAAAAGTCAGATAAGAAATTGGATAGGTCTCAGTGAGAAAAAGATATTTGCTAGGAAATGTAAGATTAAAGAAATAATTGATAATAAAATTATTAGAAATTTTCTTAATGAAAATCATATTCAGGGTTATTTAAATTCCAAAATTAAGATAGGTTTGTATTATGGTGATGAATTAGTTAGTATTATGATATTTGATCAATTTGAGGGGCGTAAAAAAATGAAAGAAGATGAGTGGAATTTGGCTAGATTTTGTAATCGGATAAACACTAATGTTATTGGAGGTTCTAGTAAATTACTTAATTATTTTATTAAAAAATATAAACCTTATAGAATAATAAGTTATGCTGATAAGGATTGGAGTCTTGGTAATCTATATCATATATTAGGTTTTGATAAAGTATATGATACAAAACCGGACTATAAATACATTGTAAATAACAAAAGAGTACATAAATCTAGGTTTAGAAAATCGTTATTAGATACTGATTTGACAGAGAGTCAGAAAATGAAAAAAAATGATATATTGAAAATTTGGGATTGTGGTAAGATAAAGTATGAAGTTTTCATATAAACTTTTGTTAATCAATCATATATAATCTTTCATGAAATCGTTCATAAGTGTAAAACACTTAAAAAAATAACGATTTATGAATGTACTTAAATAATAGAGAACTTTATATCGAGCTTGTTGTTAGTAAGGCACAGGGGAGACTAACTAGACCGGCACAAAAGATGCTTGAACTTCTTGCAAAGAAGACTATAAAAAAGATGAGATATTGGTCCAATGATGATAAGATGGATTGTTACCAAAGTGGTTTACTTTATGTTTTTCAGAATTGGTATAATTTCAATGAAGAGAAATCGGTAAATGCGTTTGCATATTTCACTGAAATTTTCAAACGTGGAATAGCAAAAGGTTATAACGATCTTTATAAAAAGAAAGGAGATAATGAACACCAAATCAGACTCATCTCAATTGAGGGAAGTAACGAAGGAATGGGACTCCACTCACTTTGATATGAGCGCTTACGACATCGTCGCGAATCCTGGATTCGACGTGCGTAGTGCTCTATCTCGTTTCTGGAGGCACGAGAGACGGATAGAAAAGCTTCGCGGACTCTGGAACTTCGATAACAATACATAAAAAAAGACCCTTTTTGGGTCTTTTTATTAATATTCTACCAAAACATTAGTTAGTATTGTTTTGACCATTCTTTCTACTATTTGATATGGATCTGCGTTTGATGCAGGTCTTCTATCTTCTATATAACCAATTGCATTCGGATTATCTATACTAGATGGTATTCTTATAGATTTGGTTCTATCGGCAATTCCCCAGCCAAAATTTTCTATTGATGAAGTTTCATTTGCACCAGTTAGTCTTAGTTCGTTATTTTTACCATATACATCAATATGTTCTTTGTGTGTTTTTTCTAATTTTTCACACATCTCAATTGCAATTTGTTTTTTATTTACTTTATCGTGTCTTAGTGTATTAGTGGAGAAGTTTACATGCATACCAGAACCATTCCATTTCTCACCTTTATATGGTTTCGGTTCTAGTTCAATTCTATAATTATATTTTTCACTTAGTCTGTGTAATATGTATCTTGATACCCACAATTGATCAGCACCATCTATTGCATTTACAGTTCCTACTTGATATTCCCATTGACCTAATGCAACCTCGGCATTTGTTCCGGATATAGATATGCCTGCCTTTATACATAATTCTGCATGTTCTTCAACAAAATCTCTACCAGATACATTATTTGAACCTATGCCACAATAGTAATCTCCTTGTTCTCTTGCGTCACCTTTATCTGGCCATCCTAATGGTTTGTTTGTATTTCTATTGAATATAAAGTATTCTTGTTCCCAACCCCACATTGTTTCATCATCGTTTTCTTCTAATAAATCTACCATTTTGGCTCTAGTGTTTGTACTATGTGGAGTTCCATCTACATTTGTTACTTCACATACTACTATTATTCCGTCATTGGTGAATGGATTTATAAAGTAATTAACTGGTTTTAGTAATAACTCTGAATTTGAAGTATCTGCTTGACCGGTTGATGAACCGTCGAAATTCCAAATTGGGGCTTCAAGTGACTTTGATTTATATTGATTTAGTAGTGCTTCTGTGTTCCAATTAGATTTTATAAATTTTGTCTTTGATCTAATTTGTTGTGGATTTGAACCATCTAGCCAAATGTACTCGAGTTTTTTCATTTTGATGCTTTTATTTTTGATTATTTATTATTTTTTTGACCTCTTTTTAGATTATTTTGAATTTATTTTGTGCACATGTATCTATTTTTTGATATATTTTTATTTTATTATATCTTTATAAACATTCTATCTTTTATTTTATATTAGAATAAAGAATTTTTATGAATAGAGTTTATTTACAACTTTGGATACATTCTGAGAGAGGATTAGGTTTTCTTACTGATGGTTGTTCGTTACATTTAGATTTGATTGAAAGAGATAGATTTATATCTGATATTTATTCTAAAAGAGGGGATATTGTTCCGGAACAATATGAACGTTCATTTGGTGAATCATTTGAAGTTTATGTGGATGATATGTTATTTGATTCTATTCGTAGTGCTGGTAGTGTTAGACTTGATGAATCTTCTCTTCGTAACCTTATCTCAATGGAGGATATAATTATCAAAGATTGATATGTTATTTTTGTTATCCAACATATATTATTTCTCAATGTTGTTATTTGCAATTAACAATATTTATTACTTTATTAATAAATCTAAGTTAGAAAAGGTTATTTCTGAAAGAAGACCTGAGGATTTTAATGGATTAGTTTATTTGTATTATGTACTTAGTGTAGTTTCTTTTATTTTTGTTTCTATTGGTTTATTTAGTAACTTTTATTTCTATTTTGGTTTAATTATGGGATTATGGATTACAAAATTCCCTTTATATCATCTATCTAAAACGGTATATTATATTTATTCTCTTATATTACCAATAATAGTTACTATTTGCTATCTTTCGATTTTTACTATTTGGTTTATACATTAAATTTTTTTAGATTGTTTTCGGTTATTATAATGAAATCAAAACCTTTCTTTTTACACCACTCTATCATTGTTTCCCATTTGTTTTTATTTTTATAAGCCATTTTCAAATCATATTCAAATCCTTTTAGTTTTTTAGTTCCTTTTTCCGGAACTTGTAACTTTCCTTCTGTTAGTGCAATGACCATATTATATTCTTTTTGTGGTTTTACTTCTACTACAACTTCTCTTAGACTACCATCTGAATTTCTCATTCTATAGAAAAAATCTGGATAGTATCTATGTGCCTTCACTTTGGCATCACCATTCTCAAAATGTGTCATTTGATATGGTATTTCTAAACATTCTGCACCCCATTGTATTATTTCTGGTTTTAAGTCCAACCAGACCATTATTTTTTTTTCCCATGAACTTCTGAAATAAACACCTCCGTGTGTATTGAGTTTTAAAACTTTGTCTTTATTCTTCGGTATGTAGTTTCCGGAGTTATAACTCGAGTTTGATGGCTTAGAGTTTATCATTTTTATTTTTAGTTTTTTTATATATAAAAGAAAACTTTCTATGGGACACCTATCAGAACTTGTTAAATTGAATGTTTTGGTCAGAGGTGCCAACGAACTCGATGCCTATATAAATAATACTAATTATTTTATGACTCGTTATCGTTCTCAGAGTCCAGATAATGACGTTCTTGGTATACGTAAGGTGCAGATAATTCCTGGACAGTTCTACTTCTTTACTTATATGCACGATTCGAACTGGTTTAAGTATTCACCTGTATTTGTTATTGATAAAAAAGTATCTAATGGTCTTACAATATTTAGATGTATAAATATGAATTTTCTTCCATTGAGTTTCAGAGTTGCATTTTTTGATCCATATCTTCGTGAACAAGATTTTGCGAATCCTAACTTTATATTGAAAACACAATTTGATAAGGTTGAAAAGGAACTTATTAAGTTCAAATATAATTTTGCTATAAAAATGTATAATGTTGATCAGATTGTTCAGGTATATAGGATATCACTCAATATTCTACCTCGATTCCTATATTCTGGTCATAAAGATGCTAAATATGATCCGGGTAAACTCAAACAAATATGGCAGTCACAGAGTAAGGTTGCAGATGTTCGTGAGAAAGAGATGATGTCTGCGACTATGGATGATTATACTGATTTGACCAAAGATATATCTGGTAAGTTTGATGTACTTAAGAATGACGTTATGACTTTTAGAAACTCGCTTCGTAAATACGGTAAGTCTTGATTTTTCCATATCTTTGTATAAACTAATCAAAGATGAAGTACACAACTTATATTTCCGCAGCAGAGAAATTTTCTGCACTTGGTCAAAAAGATTTGGCCAAAGAATTTTTATCACATGCTAACCAGATTGTCTCACGTAGAGTTTCCGAATTTGATTTCGATATACTTGTCGGTCAAGTGAAGACATTTAGTGGTGCCAAGTTTGTTGAGACTCGTGTTCTTAGAGAAAAGGAGGCTAATACTATAATGTTTATATTCAAATCAGGAACCAACACACACCGTATAAACACAACACTTCGTCATAATGGTGAGATTGTTTGGCATGATGGTAACCTTTTCCGTAATAGAAAGTCTGTAAGATCATTTGAGAAGTTGATATACATACTTGTTGAATATAATAAAGATATTCAGAAGCTTCTTTCTGAAATGCAGATGGGTATCGATGGCTTGAAGATTATACAACGAACTTTCTATATTTGATAAAAATATTTGATAAAAAGAGACACAAAAATGTGTCTCTTTTTTTTTGGGAGCCGTTGGTTTTTATATATAATCAAAAATCACGGCAACTATATAATGGCCTCTTATAACTATTTTAATAATAACAACAATCAAAATTTTGGTGCAATTCAGGGCACCGGTGAAAATAAAGGTTTCTTTAATAGAATACTCAGAAGTCTTTCCAATCATGGAATGAATTACGATGATATGGTTATTCGTAATCAAGTGGGTATTGGTATAAATGAGGATCCTTATGCATCGAAGGGTAATTCTTTTTACGATTTTTTCTCACAAAGAGCAGTTGCATCTGTACTTGGTAGAAAATCGGTTCCTTATTTAGATAGGTCTTATCCTGATAAAAGAAGGATTCTTCGTGAATATTCTATAAAGGATGAGATAAGAGATTTTATCAGTCAGGTGGCTGATGAGGTTGTTGTTTATAATGATGACCGAGATTTTTGTCAACTCAGACAACTATCTACTGGTTATAACAAACAAATACAGGATCGTTATATGGAGATTTTCGAGACCATTTATAATAAGTATGGATTCTCGGATAGTGTAACTGCTTTTAATCTAATAAAGGATTTTTTGGTTGATGGATATGTTGCAATGGAGATTGTCTATGATGATAAGAAAAAGAATATAATTGCATTCAATAGGTTACGTCCGGAAACGATAGTTCCTGCATATGAACCAAATGTAGGACATCTATGGATACAATATCCTGACGATCCCCAATTAAGAAGAATATTTCTTGACTCACAAATAGTATTTATATCATATTCTACACAAAATGATTTCTCAGAGACATCTTACGTTGAGGGTCTTATAAAACCATATAACCAGTTGAAGATATTAGAACAGACACGTATAATGTTTAATATTATAAATGCAACTTTATATCAACAATTCAACATACCAGTGAAGGGTCTTTCGAGACAAAGAGCAGAAGAACAAATAGGTCAGTTGATACATGATTATTCGGAAGAAGTTGAATGGGATGATACTTTGGGTACTTTATCAATAAATGGATCTAAACACCTTCCATTCAACAAACAAATATGGTTTCCTGATGGTGATGCAGGAACACCAACGATGGAATTGAAATCTCCTCAGGGACATGATTTGAATGAAGAGAGTATGCTTAAGTGGTTCCATCAGGCACTTAAGAGAGCTAGTAAAATTCCATTGAACCGTTTCGAGGGTGAATCCGGTGGTGGTAACCTTATAACTGATTCGTCTGAGATGACACGTGATGAGATAAAGTTCCACAACTTCATAGGTAGATTACGTGCTAATTTTAAAGAACTTATTGTAAAACCATTGAAACTGCAGTTACTCATAGAGTTTCCAGATATGATTGATGATCCTAAGTTTTTGAATGAGATTGATGTTGAATTCTATTCTAATCAGGTATTTGAAGAATGGAAAAAACTTGGTAACCTTGAAAAGAAGGCAGGTATTGTAGGAACTTTGCTTGGTGTTATGAATGGTGAGAAACCTTATTTCCACATTGAATGGATAATGGATAATATATTTAAACTTTCACCAGAGGAGAAAGCAGAGAATGCAAGGTATTGGGCCAAAGATGCAACCACTATTGGTTCTGGTGTTCCAGGTGAAGGTGGTGCACAAGGTGGTGCTGGTGATATGGGTGGTGCCCAAGGTGCTGGTGATATGGGTGGTGCCCAAAGTGGTGCACAAGCTCCTGCTCAGGGTGGTGCTCAAGCTCCTGCTCAGGGTGGTGCACAAACACCTCCTCCGGCACAGGGCGGTGCCCAAGGTGGTGGTGAGTTCGAGTTCTAAGAAACTTCATTATACAGAAAAAGACCTCAATTGAGGTCTTTTTTTATGCAGCGTTGTCACCTTTGGGGTAGTCAAAGTAAAGCGTTTTGTAACCTCGTTTGTTGTCGTAGTATCTGACCTTAAACTTCAGTCCTGCGTCGAGTATCGCCTTTATTGTTTGTCCCATTTGGTTGGGTAGTATCTCACCAGATATTTTCATATCGATGAGCTGTTCGTCCTTTATTATGAAGCTTATGGTGTCCGTCCTGAAGGCTGCCTTGTGTATGTACTGAATGGCGTCTGTGTCTGTGTAGATTAGTAGGTTGGCATCTTCAATGTCAAACTGAACCTTCTTACCTTGGTTGAGAAGTCCGGTAATCCTGACCTCTCTTTTGAACTCGGTCCACTGGTTGTATTTTATCAGTATGCTTTCGAATGAGTCCAGAGTGGTGTTTTCCTCGAGATCTACATCGAAGGTATGGACCACCATATCTCTCTCTTTCAACCTTCCCATTAGTCAAACTTTATGAAATCAATTTGTTTCTTCTCTAAGTCGACTGCTTTTATTACAATCTTGATTGGATCACCAAGTCTTATCTTCTCTCCGAACTCATTCATCACAGTGTAACTATCTGGATATGCTGTCCATTTTCCACCCATTTCTGAAATTCGTATCATTCCCTCACATTTACTTTCGTTTAGTTCGACATAGATTCCTCTTTCGAGAACACCTGATACAATACCCTCAAATACCTGACCGACTCGGTCTTGTAGGTATTCTGCTTGTTTATATTTTACAGAGTCTCTTTGTGCCTTTGTTGCAACCATCTCTTGCTTCGAAATCCATTCACACTGTTTATCTAACTCACCAAAGTTTATATCTTTATTATAACCTTCTGAGTTTAGTGCTTTTGAAAGAAGTCTGTGTGCTAATATATCACTATACCTACGAATTGGTGATGTAAAGTGTGAATAGTGTTGGAAACCTAATCCGTAGTGTCCAATATCTTTAGTTGAATATTTTGCCTTTTGTTGAGCTCTTATTACTAACGTAGTTATAATATTCTCCTCTGGAGTTCCTTTAGCATCTCTCATAAGTTGGTTTATAGCCAACTTAGTTCTTTCCGGAGTAGAACCATAGTTTATCATATATCCTAACCCAGAGATAAAAGTCTTTACATGTTCTAATTTCTCTTCAGCAGGTTCCTCGTGTATTCTATTAACACATGGTAATTTTCGTGACTTTATGAACCTTGCAACCTCTCTATTTGCAAGTAACATATATTCCTCTATGAGGTGGTTGGCTTCTTTTTGTTCTTTTAGATAAACACCAATTGGTTTTTTACCATCACCATCTAATTTGAATTTTACTTCTACACCACCAATTTCAAGTGATCCACCTGCTAATCTCCTTTTCCTCATTTTTCTGGCAAGTCTATCTAATTCGAGTATAACTTTCTCTGTTTCTAATTCAGCCGAGCCTCTTTCGATAACCTCTTGTGCCATTTCATAAGAAAAATCTTTATCGACTCTTACAATAGTTCTTCCAAACCAACTATCTTCTATTCTCCCATCATTGTTTAGTTCGACTATAACAGAGTAACATAGTTTATCACTACCGGATTTTAATGAACATATACCATTAGATAGATTGTGTGGTATCATCGGAACACATCTATCTACTAAATATACTGAACTTGATCTTCTGTAAGCTTCTTTGTCGAGCTCACTACCTGGTTTCACATAATGTGAAACATCTGCTATGTTTATAGCGATTAGTCTTTTACCATTTTCGAAATGTAATCCTATTGTATCATCTGCATCTTTTGAATCATGTGGATCAATACCAATTGTGGTCCAGGATCTTATATCTCTTCTCTTCTTTATTTCCGATTCTGGTATTACTTCTGGTATAAGTTCGGCTTCATTGATAACTTTTTGTGGGAAGTCGATAGGTAGATTGTACTCGTACATAATAGCATTCATTTCGGTCTCGTTCTCACCTTTTAGACCTAAAACTTTGGTTATTTTACCACGTGGAGATTTTTTTTCTTTTTCCCAATCTATCATTTCTACAATCACTTTCTGTCCATTCTGTGCTTGATGTTCACCTTTTATATAGAAGTCGACTACCATTTTATTGTTATCTGGTATAACAAATGTGTTTTTGTTGTTTACTTGTGCAGTTCCTACAAAAGTAGTTTTAAACCTTTCGAGTACTTCAACAACTTTTGCTTCTATTTTTTTCTCTCCTTTGAACAGAACAGCCCTGACCTTGTCTAGGTGCAGGGCGTTTGCAGTTTTACTTTTGTGGATGAAAAATTCGTTTTCATCTATTTTTATTGTGGCGTTACCGGATGGTGTGAAATCTATTACACCTTCAATTGTATCACCTGCGATTAATTTATTCATCTTTTCTTTTCTTTTTGGATATGTTGTCAACTCCGTATTTATCTATTAGTGTCTTCTGCATCTTATCTAACACTCTTTTGTTTTGTATTGGATAATCGACTCCATAATTTTTTCTTAGTGTCTTTTTTCTTTTTATCTCTGAACACTTTCTGCATTTATATTCACCAAAGTTATTACCATATTTAAGATAGTTTTTAAAAATAACTTCTTTTTCAATACCACAACCATCACACTTACATTTTATTTTATAATGTGATCCTTTTGGTAACAATTCTACCGGTATTACTATTGTTTCTCCTATGGCTGTGTCATACCCTAAGTCATCATAGTATTGGTAGTTATGGTCTGTAATCTTTATGTTTATTTCTCTTGAAAGTATCATATGTGTAAAAAATCCACCTTATGAGTTGTATTCGTATAAATGTAATAGTTTATAAATGCTGTAAAAAATCCATCAATTTCAAAGGGTGCGTGGTGTAAGTGATATATAGTCTAACGCAAAAAAATAAAAAATTACATGAAACCAGTATTGATTGTAGAAAATTCCACTAATTCTCTTGTTAGAGAAAGTGGCGGAACTGGTACGAAGGATTATATATTAGGCGGTACATTCACTGAATTTGATATCAAAAACAGAAATGAAAGAGTGTATACTGCTGATAGATTCCTTCCAGCACTTACAGAGATGAACGAGAGAATTAATAATCTCGGTGTTGTCTATGGTGAGTTCGACCATCCGGATGTTTTCGACACTTCTCTTTCTAGGGCTTCTCACATAATCACAAAGGCTGATTATATCAAGGAGCAAAACCTAGTTGCGGGTGAAATCAGACTTTTGAGTACTTATTGGGGTAAAGAAGCTAAGGCACTCGTTGATGACGGATGTCCTGTTTTTGTTTCTTCAAGAGCAGCAGGTATTACCGAGTCTGATGGTACGGTATCATTAAAGAAACTATTCACTTACGACATTGTTGCAGACCCTGGGTTTGCATCTGCTAAGATGAGTGTTAAGGTTCTTAATGAGTCACTAGGATACGATAACCCGAAATCTAACTTTAGGATATATGAGATGTCCGATGAGTCAAAAATAAACGATTTATTCAACATGAACAAAAATGAGTACGTTACCAAACAACAGTTGACTGACTACTCTCAGTATTTGGTCAAAGAGTTGGCATCTACTAAGAAAGAAGTTAAGAGTGCCATTACTAAGGGTAATATGAACCCTAAGAAACTCGAACAATTACTCGAGTATTACGAAGAACTTAATAAAACTAATTCACAAGTTGTTAAGTATTTAGATTACCTAGCTGAGAAAGTTCAGATTATGGTAAATGAAAACAAGTCTTTAAAAGAGACTACTGACAAACTTATTAAACACAACGATTATTTAGCAGAAAATCTCGAAAAAGCTGTTAACTATTCTGAGTATTTAGCTGAAAACTTAGATAAAAACATTGCTTATTCTGAGTATGTAGCTGAAAATCTTGATAAAAATATCTCTTATTCTGAGTATTTAGCTGAGAATCTTGATAAAAATATCTCTTATTCTGAGTACATCGCTGAAAACTTAGATAAAAACATCGCTTATTCTGAGTATTTAGCTGAGAATCTTGATAAAAACATCGCTTATTCTGAGTACATCGCTGAAAACTTAGATAAAAACATCTCTTATTCTGAGTACATTGCTGAGCACCTTGATAATTCAATTGCTTATTCTGAGTATCTAGCAGAACATGTTGAAGGTAACATTGCTTACTCTGAGTACATTGCTGAACATTTAGATGATAACATTGCTTACTCTGAGTATATCGCTGAAAACTTAGACAAAACTATTTCTTATGCTGGTTTGATTACAGAAAAATTGAATGGTGGAAAAGTTTTCGAATCTGCTGAGGATGGTTTCCCAGTTCTTACTGATCACTTTGATGTAGTAGAGGATGATAAAGAGGAAGAGTGTGGACCTGAATACGCTGATAATGGTATTGCTGAAATAGTTCCTGAAGAGGTACATGCACATGAAGAAGAATCACATGAAGAAGAATCTCACGAAGTAGAATCTCACGAAGACAAAAAAGAAGAAGAAAATTTATATGAAATTTCTGGATATGAAGATTCAGAACTTTCACAATCAATAGATAAACTTATCGAAGAAGCCAAAAAACGTAAGGTTTCTGAGACATCAGATTTGAATTTCTTAAAATTCTTATCTAAATCACAGGTAGATAGCTATTATGCACTTACTAATGAGGAACAAGACACTGTGAAACTTCACATAAACGAAAGAAGTTACTTTACACAAAAAGAAGTTCTTACACTCATTTCAGAGGCACTTTCTACTAAAACTGAATCTCTTGAAGAAAGAGTAATTAGAATGATGCCTGAAAACACTAAGGCTATCTGGAATCAACTTAATGAATCTGCTAAAAAGTCAATTCTTTCACAAGCTAGACTTTACCCAGAAGAAATGTTGATGACCGAATCACAAATTGAGCATTTCTGGGCAACTAGAAACCTCAAAAAGAACGAATCTACTAAAAAGCTAGTTTCTCACGAAGAAGTTATTCAAGAAGATAAACTTTCTGATGATGAGATGTCTGCTATTATGGAAAGATTCAGAAACGTGTAATCTGTAAAAAATCCACTGAATTCAAAAATAAGGAAAGTTAGTGAATATATAGATTACTATTCAAAAAAAAATAAAAATAAAAAATGTCACACATTAGGATAGACAAGGCGAAAGCCACTAAAAAATGGGCACCAGTTCTCGAGAATATGGGTGTTACAGGTGAGAGAGTAGAATGGATGGCGGAATACGCTGAGTTCCACTCAATCAACGAAAATGCGTATGTAAACGCTTCTAACGTAGCAGGTATGGGTCAAATTTCTAACCCAGTAGTTTCTGCAAATCCAGGTCAAACTTTAGGTTTATCTGTTAATCAAATTGGATCAGGAGACGTTGGTCAAAACCTTTTACCAGTTGCAATGAAAATTGCTGCTCAAACAATTGGTTTAGACTTAGTTGCTGTTAAACCAACTCCAGGTCCGAAAATCGATTTACTTTACATCGATTTCCAATACGATGATACAACTGAAGGCGAAAGACCACAAGTTTTCATCTATAATAATACTACTAACATTGATGATGTAAAAGCTGCAATCAATTTAGGATTGACTTCATCTAATGGTATATCTCTTACAACGGGTGGACTTTCTGGTGGTAAGTTATTCTTTGCAATCAATGCAGCTGGTCAAACTGCTTTAGGTGCTACTTATGCAAATGTTGTAAACCCTACTAACAAAGAAGGTATCGTTGAGTTCTTAGGATTCTCTAGGATTGATGGACTTCCAATGTTCAGAGCTTACAGACAAGCTAACACGGCTGGTCAGTTTAGACATTTTTCATTTGATCAGTCTTTAAATACATTCCCTGCCGGAGGTGCACTTACTGCTGCAATTACAAAAATTGCTGGTGTAACTGTTACAACAGCAAACAATTCAGTTACTTTAGTTTCTGCACTTGAAGATCATATTCCTGGATTCTCTGCAAACTGGGCTGGTGTTAAAACAACTGGTGATTATCCAATGACTCGTGAGGTTGATGATGCTACTTATTCTGGTGTTATCGGACCGAAAATTTCTTCTAAAACTATCCAAGTTGGTACTATCGAAGTATCTTCTGCACTTAGAAGAACTGAGATTGAAGATATCAAAGCTAACACAGGTATGGATATCGTTCAAAAAATGGAATCTATACTTGTTAACGAATTATCTCAAACAATTTCTAAACAAATCGTTGCTAAGATTTTTGAAATGGGTGATGAAAACAGAAAATCAGCTCCTAAGAAAACTGGATCTAGCTACACTGCTGGATATGATTCATTATTTGACTTAGATACTGACTATGCTTCACAATCTAATGCAGTTGGTGGTGAGACTACTCACGCAGTTCAAAGAAAATTGATTACAAGAATTGCTCACGCTTCTAACTTTATCGCAACAGAGGGTCGTGTAGGTCCTGCTCAATACCTTATTACAAATGGAGGTTTAGCTGCTGCACTTCAAGACATCGCTGGTTACACAATCAACCCAGTTAAGTCTAAATTAAACGGACAAGGTCAATTATACCCTGTAGGTTCAATTGGTGATATCGCTATCTATGTTGATCCTTACATGAGATATAATGATAACAGAATCGTTTTAGGAAGAAAGAATAATCCTGATCAACCAGGTATCATCTTCGTTCCTTACTTAATGGCACAATCTATCTCAGTTATTTCTGAAGCAACTTTTGCACCAAGAATGTTACTAAGATCTAGATATGCAGTCGCCGAAGTTGGATGGTTCCCACAAAAACAATTTATGACTATTAAAGTGAAAGATGATGCACAATTGCTCAACTAATCATTAATAAGATATAAAAAGGCTACCCAAAATAGGGTAGCCTTTTTTGTTAATAAAATTTTATATTTTTATAAGAGTAAAGGAGTAAATGTTTCTTTATATATAAATTATGATAGAAGAGAGAAAAAAAATAATATTAGATATACTTGATGGTTCATCATCGAGATTACGTGAATCATTTTTTTATAAAAATTATGAAGAACTTGTTAATTCTATAAACGATTTTTGTTCTAATATAGAAGATATTTCATTTAAGGAAAAGTTATGGTATTGGGTAAATGATATAGATAATAAATTTTTATGTTGTTGTGGTAATACTACTACATTTAATAAAAATTGGTTAGATGGTTATAGAAATTATTGTTCTCCGAAGTGTGCACAGTCAGATAAATTGACTAAAGAGAAGAGAATTAAAACAAACTTAGAAAAGTATGGAGTTACTAATGTTGCAAAGAGTGATCTAATAAAGAAAAAAATTGAGGATACTAATTTAGAAAGATATGGTTATAAGTCTAGTTTTCAAAATGAAGAGGTAAGGAAAAAATGGTCTGACAATATAAATAGTAAATATGGAGTTTCTCACATATCACAATTGGATTCAGTAAAAGATAAAAGAATAAATACAAATTTAGAGAAATATGGTGTAGAGCATTATACACAGACTGATGAGTATAAAGAAAAGACTATAAATACGAATAAAGAGAAATATGGTGTTGAGTATTATACACAAACAGATGAGTATAAAGAAAAGACTGTAAATACGAATAAAGAGAAATATGGTGTAGAACACTATTCAAAAACGAATGAATTTCGTGAACGTATTACTAAAACAAATAAAGAGAAATATGGTTCAGATTTTTATTATCAGAGTGAAGATTTCAAAGAAAAATCTGAAAAAACAAACTTAGATCGTTATGGAGTTAAGTATTATGCACAGACTGATGAATATAATAATCGTGTTAAGTTAAATAATAAACTAAAATGGGGTGTTGAATGGTATTATCAGAGTGATAATTTTAAGGAGAAGTCTAAGGATACAAACTTAAGTCGTTATGGTGTAGACCATCATTCTAAATCAAAATTATTTAAGGATAAAGTTATTAATACTAGTCTTGAAAAATATGGTGTTGATAATTTTTCTAAAACATTGGAATCTAAAGAAAAAACTATTACAAAAAATATTAATCAATTTGGAGTTGATAATATTCAAAAAATGGAAGAATTTCGTAAGATTAAATATAATATTGCAAATAATCCTAATTATATTGAATACGTTTCAAATTCAAATAGTTTATTCAAATGTGAAAAAAATCATAATTTTATAATAGATGTTGATAATTATATAAAAAGAACCAATTCTGGTAATCCTATTTGTACTGTTTGTTATCCTATTGGGGATACTAAATCAATAATGGAAAAGGAATTACTTAATTATATAACTGGGATATATGATGGTGAGATAATATCTAGTTATAGAGATGAGTTGGAGGTGGATATTTATCTACCTAACGTTGGTGTTGGATTTGAGTTTAATGGTCTTTATTGGCACAGTAGTGAGTATAAAGATAAAAACTATCACATAAATAAAACTAATTTTTTTAGGGATAAGGGTATACGTATTATTCATATTTGGGAAGATGACTGGGTTATGAGAAGGAATATAATTGAGTCACAGATTTCGAATATGTTAAATAAAAGTAGTAAAACTATTTATGCTAGAAAATGTTCTGTTATAGAAGTTGATTCTAAAACGGCTATAAATTTTTTAGAAAAAAATCATATACAGGGTAAGGTTAATAGTTGTTTGAAATTGGGTCTTATTTATGATAATCGATTAGTTAGTTTAATGACGTTTGATCATTTTGAGGGTCGTAAAAAAATGTTACAAACTGATTGGAATATCAATAGATTTTGTAATTCTATAAATACTACTGTGGTTGGTGGTGCCTCAAAGTTGTTCAGTTATTTTATTCAAATATATAAACCAAAGAGAGTTATAAGTTATGCGGATCGTGATTGGTCGGTTGGTAATCTTTATTACAAATTAGGATTTGAATTTATTAGTGAAAGTTTACCGGATTATAAATATGTTATTGGTGGTAATAGAGTTCATAAATCGAGATATAAAAAATCTAAAACAAAGACAGAATTGACGGAGTCACAATATGCATCTGAGAATAATCTTTTTCGTGTGTATGATTGTGGGAAGATTAAATTTGAGAAGGTATTTTATTAAAATTATTTTTATATATACACTATGATTATAAAAAGATTTGACGAATATATCTTTGAGACACGTATAAACCCTGTTAGAATTCAACTTGATCGATTTGATGGGTTACTACATAAAATTATTCGATGTAATACAGATATACCTTATAATGTTTGGTATTCAGATGATATAGATGTTTGTAATAAGATAAAGCGTATGTATACCGGAAAACACGCATTAGATTTGGGTGGATATTCTCCTAGTGAAAATGATGTTTTTCTTCAATTAGGAGAATATTGTCTTATAATTAAGACTAATCTTGACGATATAGTTCCGAGAGAAGTGCTTATCGATGCTTCTGATATACTCATTTCTTTAGTGGATAAAGATAGAGACGACGCAATCATTGATATGTGTAAATGTTCACAGGTTTCTTCTGGTCAAATTTCATTGAATAGTGGTCGAATTGTTTTTAGGAGTGGGAATATTATTTTTGAACTATGAGAAATAAAATAGAATACCAATATGATGGTAAGGACTTTAGTGATGTTAGAAAAACATTTCTTTCATTGACCTCTAACACTTATCCACATGGTCACGAGGAAGAGGTACTTGGCTTTCTTCCTGAACTTATGAATGATCAGTTTGGTAACTACTACCGAATAATAGGTGATAAACCAACTACTATGTTTACATCACATTTGGACACAGCAGATCATAGACAAAATAAAACTGAAAGGTATTCAACAATTGAAGATGGAGTTGAGAATATAACGACCAATGGTGAAACTATATTAGGTGCAGATGACAAAGCTGGCGTAACCGTTATGCTCTATATGATAGAGAAAAATGTTCCTGGTCTTTACTATTTCTTCATAGGTGAAGAAAGAGGAGGTATCGGTTCTAAGAAATTATCTAATGATTTTGATACTATTGAGTATGTAAAGGACATTGTTAGATGTGTTTCTTTTGATAGGAGAGGTACTGGATCGATAATAACTAAACAACTTGGTAGACAATGTTGTTCTGATGAGTTTGCAAATGCGTTGTGTGATCAATATAACTCTTTGGGTATGGATATGTCACCGGATCCAACTGGTATATTCACTGACTCTGCAATGTTTATGGGTAATATACCTGAATGTACAAATGTATCTGTTGGATATATGAATGAACATACAGGTAAAGAGGTTCAGAACATAACACATCTCGAACAACTTTGTAAGGTTAGTTGTAAGGTTGATTGGAATTCACTTCCGACTAAAAGAGACCTACAGGAGGCAGTAAAGGGTGATAAAGATTATCCGGATAGTTACGACAATTTAGTTAAAGATGCTAAAAAGATTGAGACTTTTTCTGGTATCGAAGAGGATGAAAATGGTGAGTGGTCACTTTACTTCGATATTGAGGGTTGGAAACCATCTGAAGTTCTAAGTGAGATAAAGAATATAAATAAGTTGGCAGAGAAACACGAACTTATTGATGTTTGTTATATGGATAATGGATATCTAATAATACGAATAGTGCAATTATGAGACTGAAAAGATATAAAAGGTTTGTTGAGTCAAATCAAAATAACCTTATTTCAATGTTGAATCAAATAGATGGATTTGATAAAAAGATTGATGAGGATGATGAAATGACAACATTAACAATAAATTTACCGGGTAATATTCAACTTGAACAAGTGGAATCTCTTTTTTTACAGATTTCAGATATAGAAAAACATTTTCCAGATGTTACTTGGTTGTATGATGATGGTGATTTCATTTTTGAGTTTTATGTTTAGAATTTATTTACTACTTTTGTAGTATGGTAGATTTCATAGATTCTCTTACTGAGACAAGGTTTATGAACATAATAAGGTTCACGTTCCACTTCAATCGCCTTATGGGTAATAAGATTGAGGATATGGATGCTACTTACATATTGGAAAAGTGGTATTCTTATTTTGGAAACTCTAAACCACCTGTGATAACAAACGATTTCATTGATTCCTATATTAAGACTAAATGGTGTGATAGATGGTCTAACTTTGAATTGGTCGCTCCACATATACAACTTATTCAGAATTTACAAAATAAAATGACTCCATTACGTATAATTGAGGTATTTTTTGGTACTGAGTGGGATGATACTTATGATTTTTCATATAATGGATTACATGCTAAAATAAGACAGGTTATGGATGAATGGGAAAATTCACACGATGATGAAATGAAAACCATACTTCGTCAAATAAGAATTAATCATATTTTCAAAACAAATTGAATATATTGTATTTAATGTTTTATATTTGTAATATGAAAACTATGCAAAGAGTAATAAGTACATTTGATGTTGATGCTGCAATTTATGAGGCAAGACAGAGATGTCTTTGGTTTATAGACGGATATTTCCAACACGGACTTACACCTGAGTTGTTTGCATCATTGTCTACTGAACGTATCTGTGAGATTTACAATATTGAGATTGATTACTTTAAATTAAGAAAATGAAAAAAATAACAAGCATTGCATTATATTTGATAGGCTTTGTGGTCTGGGTGTCATTGACATCTTTTCTTTTGGATCATTTCATAAGTCGTCCAACAAATCCAATAATACAGACAGGAATATTTATTTTTATAATGCTGTACACATTAGGATTTATTCACTATATTTACACTCGTATAAACAATAAAAACAAATAAATGATAACTACAATTTTGGTCCTAGCGGCCTTGGCCTTCTCGGCCTACAAAATCATCACAGGTATCCAGACGATAAAGGATGCAGGTTACAACAACAAAGCGCAAGAGGCGGAAGGTCGAAAGTCTGTCACAATTGGTATCGTAGGTGGGGTAGGTATTCTTATCTTCGCCTTCATCCAGCCTTTCGCTATTGAGAGGGTAGACGCAGGACACGTCGGAATCAAAGTAAATCTTACCGGAGACAACAGAGGTGTTTCTAAGTACCAGTACAAGACAGGATGGGTCGTTTATAACACCTGGACGGAGAACCTTTACGAGTTCCCGACGTTCCAGCAGCACATCGAGTTTGACCAACAGCAGGTCATTACCAAAGGTGGTTTCCCGGCAGACATCAAGCCTTCGTTCAACTACTCGTTGAAACCTACCGCGGTCGGTGATATGTTTGTAAATCTTCGATTACCAATCAAAGATGTTGAACAGGGATGGCTTAAGAATGCAATTGTTGGGGCCGTGAATGACGTTGCTAACACCTGGGAGGTCGATTCTATCTTTGGACACCGTCAAGCATTCGAGACTGCTATTGTGAATGAGTGTAATATCCGTCTTTCGAAATGGTTCGCTGTGTCTCAGATGAGATCTAATATTGTTCCACCTGAAGCCTTACAGGAAGCGATTGTTGCCAAAACAAGATCAGTTCAACAAGCAGAGGCATCCAAACAACAAGCACTGGCGGCACAAGCAGACGGACAACGTAAGATTGCAGTTGCTAAAGCTGACTCTGCAGAAACGGTAATCAACGCTTCTGCAAAAGCTAAAGCTATGGAACTTACCCAACAAAAATTAACACCTTTATATGTAGAATATAAAAAGGTTGAAAAATGGGACGGCCACAACTCAAGCACTGTTCTTGGGAATGGTAGTAACACGTTGGTAAACGTAAAATAACAAATTGATTTGGGTTGGTTATCCTACCCAAATCAACTTTTTATGCTCTTTGAATATAATATATAACAAACATAACAAACACAACAAGGGGATGTCATGGATTCGCCTAGCGGATTACAGGTAGTTGTGCAGGTATCGGGTTGTCAAATGTCCGATTTATAAATTAGATGGCAAAACGTCGTAAATGGCAAAACAAATGAAGTAGGAACTCGTGAAGATTTAGTAGCGGTCCTCGCAAAAATGAGCTCTAACGAGCTAGAGTTGGCGTAGAAATATACCGACTAAAAAAAATTCTCCAAGCTGTCCCGTGCAGTCACAAATGCGGAACCAGAATTGTTAGAGTGATGGGTCAGTTCAACTAACTATTTTGAGAGTTTCGAAAAACTCTCTAAGCCTGTGAAAGAGCACCTATTGGTGTCTGATTAGTACATCGGGGTCAGTTCCCGATCATCTCCACAAAAAAGAAAGCCCTCTTATGAGGGCTTTCACATTTAATTCGTATCTTCGCCATTATGAAGCATGGTAACAAGCATTGGGAAAGTGAAAAGTTATTCCGAGCACTACGTGAGGAGTACCTTAGTCATGAAACTTCTGAATCCAGAGAAGCCTGGCTTGATAATTATTTAGACCGTAACTTTTATGAGTGGAACGTCTACTACAACTCTGCGCCTAAATATTTCAGAAAGATGTTAAACCGTGTGAGACGTGCAAAACAAAAACAAACACTTCATAAAATACTAAAAGGTTATAATGCTGAGTTTGACGATAATTATAAAGACGCTGCTTGGTTATATTGGTAAATATATATGATACAAAAATTTGAAGGCAGGTACGGATTCCTGTCAAATTTCTACCCTTGTTTAATAGAACATAGAGGTATATCTTATCCATCTGTGGAACATTTTTATGTTGCTCAAAAGTGTAATGGACCACAGTTTATGAATGGTGTTCAATATACACCTGCTGATTTCAGAGAGATGATTGCAAGGATACCACATCCAGGTACGGTAAAAAAGATGGGTGCAAAAATGTCGATACGTAAGGATTGGGATGAGAAAAAATTAGAATTTATGAATTGGGCAGTTCGTGAAAAATTTAAAGATGAGAAATTAGCACAAATGTTATTAGAAACTGGTGATGAAGAATTGATTGAAGGTAATACCTGGAATGATACATTCTGGGGCGTCTGTGACGGAAGGGGACATAATCATTTAGGTAAAATACTTATGAAAGTAAGAGATGAGATTAGAGGTATTTCGAAGACTGGGATTGAGCAGTTTCTTTTGAGTTGATTTTCCTTAGGTGATCTAATATTTTAGATTTACTAATTACTTCGTCTGGTGCACCTTTAAATGGTGATCCATCTATATTATAACTTACTAAAAACTTTCCACGACCTAATATTTTATTTATGGTCACTGGTGTGAATAGTCCATATTCATTTTCTGATGCAATTTTTCTTTTAAGATCCTTAGGACAATCTTCTTCATCAAGGTACCAATATTTTATGAGAACAATGTCTCCTTCTTTGTAGTCAGGCTTATAAGCTTTATATTCTAAAATGAATTTCATATTGTATATATTAAACTAAAAAGAGGTCTTCTGACCTCTTTTTTTTTATATATCTCTTTCGGAACGATATTTATCATATCTATTTGCAATTTCAACCAAAAATTTATTTCTTACAATGTCTTCATTACCAAATTCGAATAAGAAAAGGTCTTGCATACCATCTACAATTTTTATAAAATCATTGTAACCAGAATCTTTCTTTTTTACATCATATTGTGATGTATCTCCCATCATTATAGCTTTTGAATCTTTACCAAGTCTCGTTACCCATAACATAAGTTGTTTTATACCGGCATTTTGACATTCATCTAATAACATTACACAATTGTCATAAGTTGAACCACGCATATATGCAAGAGGTTCGAACACAATTTCTTCTGATGAAAATAGAAAATCTGTTGTTTGTTTCCCTATTATTTTACAGAATGTTGTATAATATGATTGTTTGTATGGATCTAATTTTTCTTTAAGATCACCTGGTAGAAATCCAAGATTTTCACCTGATTCTTGAATAGGTTTAGTTATTATTATTTTTTCTACCTTTTTGTCTGCTAATAATGCTAACGCTGTATAACAGGTAGTGTAAGTTTTAGAGGTTCCTGCAGGACCATGTACTACGGCCAATATATTGTTTCGGATACCTTTGTATAGTTCGTGTTGTTTTGGTGTCAGGCTGACATCACACTTCATAAACTCTTCTTTGGAGAGTGAGTTTTTTCTCCTTAGGTTTTTTCTGTTTTCAAAGTCGGTAATACCGTCTTCTATTTCTCTTTTCATGTCCCTTCTGTTTTTGCTCATCCGGTGATATACTTTATTGTATATATTCGGTGTGTTCACACACCTCTTATATGTTTCGGAGTGTGTTTGTTTTTATATATACACAAAAAGCCTTTGTATGGATAAAAAGGAAAGGTTGATATTCAACCTTATTTTCGGTTCCAAAACCGAGTTTTTGATTGACCTCGGTGACTATGTTACTGATATATACTTCTACGATCATTTCGTTGATGAAGTAAGAGATATACTTAGGTGTGCACGAGTTATGGTTGTAAAGAGTTCGATAAAAGTCGATAGTAAGACTGCAATGTGGGAACTCAAGGTAAAAAAATGATTTATTTATGTGGATAAAAAACGATGACACACTTAAGTGGGAAAGCCGTACTGACGGAGTCGTTACTGATAATTACCTTTTTATGCGACAAGAGCTTTCTTCCACTAGATTTTATTCTAAGTTTCTAAGTGGTTCTACATACGTTCCTATAAATAATACTACAGATATTTATGATATACTTGGTAAATGGAGACCACGTACATGGTACGTAAGTTCTCTTGATTCGGTATACAGTAAAAGTTTAGTTCCTGCTAGGAATCCGGAATCCATAAATAAATCGAGTAGTTATGATTATTATACACGATATCTTTCGGAGTATGGTCTTACACTAAAAAATCATTTTACACCTCGTCGATTGATGGGTGATTCTTTGAAAAATACATTTCATGTTGATGTTGCAACCGTAGATATTTTAGATTTAAATTCAATCTATGTCAATCTTGTTATAGATGGTGTTGTTCTTAAGAAAGGTCACAAAGTTTTGGTTAAGAACCAGATTACTTTTGAGACTATTGATAGTTCGGTTGATCCTAATGATTATTTTTCAAGTAATTATTATTTAACTGCAGATATAGGTGCGGCTAGACAATATAGTTATTATAATTCAGATAATGGTATTTACACGTTTGATGGTAGTAGACTTATACGTGATACCGTTTTTGGTGATTATAGTAATTGTATAAGGGCATCGGTTTATGTATCATCTGGTGATTTGAATGTTGGTAAACAATTTCATCTTAGTAGAATGTTGGATGGTTACTATCCAAGTACTTCTAAGGCTGAAAATATGGAGTTTTTAGAACATAAGAATTGGTTACTTAGACATAGAGTTGACTACAATAACATATTTGATATAAATTATTATGATGTATTGGGTGAGTTTGCATATGATTACTCATATACCGATAAATCTACTTCTCGTATATATTCGATACCTGATAGAATAATTTCGGTTGGTGAATTTGGTGTTATACTCAACAATGAAGAGGGTTTCAGTACTATTATACCAAATAAATATAAAGTAAATCTTAGGGGTATATCTAAAACATCAACTCATTATTGGATATGTGGTGATGATTCAACTTTATTGAAAGTTAGGAAACACGACTTTTTAATTGAAAAAATAGTTATAGATGGTAGGGATAAATTGAGTTCTGTTTCTTTCTATGATGACACACGTGGTGTGGTAGTTGGTGAATTGAATACTATACTATTAACATTTGATGGTGGTAAAACTTGGAAAAGACTGACGATAGAAGATTTTGAGTCATTTACATACACTAAGGCACTTTTCATAGAGCGTGATAGATTTTATGTTGTTGGAAGAAATGGTGTTTTTATCGAAGTGCGTGAGACTATTAAGGGTTGGATGGCATACAGAAGACGTATATCAAAGGTACTTGATAATGATGATGAAGTTGTTTTATATGAGAATATAAATGATATAATATTAACATCTGTTGATTTTTCTGGAACATCGGTAAAAGTTATACTTGTAGTTACTGATAATGGTAATATTATTATGTGTCGTATAGATGCTGTTAAAATTGGTGTTTCTGATTTTGTTTATTTTGGTTTCGACTCTGATTATAATGATATAAAGAATATTGCTAATGTAGATGGTACTAAATATTTTTATTTTACTAACAACAATGGTCTTCATAGATTCGATATAGATGATTATCTATCTACTGGTACATATACTAACTCTTATACAAATGTAATTACACCGTCAAATTCTCCTGTGTTTATTGGTGAGTATTATTCTAATAAAATATTTGATTATGGTCCGAGTCTTATACTTGTGGGTAATAATTCCTTTTTTAGAACTGCTAATTATTTTAATGGATTAATAACTCCTACTACACCTTTGAATGTCTATGATACTCAATTTGAGTCTAGGTTGAAGTCGAGACTTCTTTTTATGGATTATGATATGGCATCTAAGTTGAACTTTTTTACGGATACTGGTCAATATAGAATGCCTGAACCTGTTATGATTGATACTTTCTTAGGTTCAACAAGTCATAATTATAATTTTGGTGTAAATAAAAAAAATATACAGGATTCCAAAGAGAATTATGTATCAGTGAATATTCCTTTTGATGTTGAGAAAACGAGAGGAAGACTTACTGAAATACGTGTTAAGTTAAGTCTAAGTATCACTAATCCTTCTGGAGTTGTTTCAATCTTCTTAAGACGTAAGGTAGGTAATAGTTCACAGGTAATGTCAATTATGCGTTATGGATTGGCACAAAAGTCTGCTAACTTAACAAATGTTGTATTTTCTACAAATAAATCACTTCAAAGATTATCACTAACTGGTGGTCCATATACTGGTGGTCTTTATAGAATGGATATGGTTTCTGGACCTTATCATGTTTCTGACTATCTAACAGTGGACGTTTCTAATTTAGAGGATATAAGTGGTCGTGTTGATGGTATAGATGATGTTGATGGTGAATGGCATATTGTAGTTTATGACCACTATGCATCTGGTGTTACAATGAATTCTTTCAGTATACAATTTTTGATGGAGGATTCATATTTGAGTTTTGGTGAAAAAACAATTCCGGCGAGTGCACCGAGTTATGTTGGTAAAACAGAAAAGAACTGGTGGTCATATAAATCTAATACAGAGATGACTTTTCCTTATGCATCTGGTCAATCACTTTCGGATTCTGGAAAAGTTTTTATGTCTTCTACTTTTCAAAGTTATGCATCGTATAGTGTTTCATTCCCTTATTATATTTCTCAATATTCATCAATTCCTCTTACGGTTTCTGTTGACTCATCTGATTTAGAAAAGTTATTTCCTGGTTATAATGATTCATCTATAAGTAGATTTGTTGGTGGTGGTGCAATAACACTTGGTTTAAGTACTTCACCGGTGTATAGTGTGGGTCCTGTTCTTTATCTTTGGGAAGGATTAGGTGTATTATGTGTTGATACTAATTGGTTAGTAGATGTTGGTGATGTTATAAACTTTGAATCTTCACAGGTTTCTTCTAAATTGGTAGTAAATCGTATTGTATCTGGTGTTTCTGACTCTGGTGGTGGTCAACAGGTACTTAGAAAATATGTTTATTTATATACAGGATTTAATGGTTCAATTGTAAATGATTTGGTTAGATCTACTGATATCATAATATCAAACTTAAATAAATATCTTTCGTCTGATAATCTTGTTAGTAATATATCTAATCACCCAATAGGATTAGCTTATTCAGTGAATCATTCTGATACTGAAAATAAATTAACTATATCTCCTAAATTTAACAATCATACTGCTTACTATAATTTAGGTACGGTTGTTGAATATTCTGGTGTTCGTGCAACAATGTCTTATCAAGATAGTTTTTTGAATTTTGGATATTCACCTACTTATAATATATTGGATTATCTCGAACGTCTTAATGTTGATGTTTCAAATCCTACTTTCTATTACGATAAGGAATATTATTCAATGCCGGTATATGTAGGTATACCTTTTCAATCATCATTCACTGCATCATCTTTCTATATTGATGCAACCGGTAATTTAGATTCGAAATACTCTAAAAATGGTGGAGATCCTTTCAATACTATTGCATTAGGACCGGCACTTTCATTAGAATGGCAAAGTCTTATGCTCAACACATTTGTGGATGTGCAAATAGTACAACCAGGTATTACATATTCAACTGAAAGAATGTTAGTTATGAATAAGTATACGGTTTCAAACTATAGAAATAGTGGTATTACTGCATATATTGTTGAGTTCAATAAAAGGCTAGATTTCTCTGTTGGTGGTACTCTTAACGGTTCTTATTTGAATATTATATCCAGACGTAAATTGGGTCAAATAAGTCAGGACCTTCAGGAGTTAAATAATATACATCGTGTAAATCTTCGAAAAGTTGATTTAAAAGATAAAAATAATCAATCATATAGTTCATCTTTTAGTGTACATGAACGTGAGATGTCTTATAAGATACCGACCGATTCTTATGCGAAAGTTTTATTATCTGATTCTGATACCGTTCAGGCACTAAGTGCACTTATTTATGTTGATGATAAGAATGAACTATCTATGAATGTTACTACTCTTGATAAATTATATAATATAGGTATAGACAATACATTTGATTATAATGGTTATCTCGCAATAAGCTGTTCTAAAAAACATAGTTTGAATGTTGGTGATGGAGTTGTACTTGAATTTAATGGAGGTCCTGGTTCATCTGAGTTTCAAAATCCTGAATATTTTGGATTTACTTCGGTTACACAGATTATCAGTGAGTATGATTTTGTAACTACAAAGAATTATGGTGCATTGGTTTTCGTTGGAAATGACACAGGTAATGTTAGTTTTATGAAGAAAGATCCTTTTTTCAATTATCAACCAGTTGACTTAATTGAAATAGGTTCTGATCGAGGGTCTCATATATCGGTGAAGGTAGAACCCGAGATGGTTCGACTCAACGGATTTACATATAGTTTGGTTAATGTTGATTGGGAAAGGTATAGGTTCAAATTGGTTGATGGACTTACACTTGAGACTCTTGATCTTAGTTATCCTTGGATTCTTGAAGCCGAAATATCAGATGCTGTTATTGGTTTAGGTAGTAGTGGTATAAACTGGTATATGGGAGTTTGGGAATCTGGTAGATGGTTCGGTGGAATATGGAATTCGGGTGACTGGTTATCAGGTGACTGGTATGGTGGAACATGGAATTCTTATGATGTAAAACAAATTGGCCTTCAATATGTTGTGGACCAAAAAACAATTGATTATACAAAATCTGTTTGGAGGGGTGGTAGATGGTATGATGGTACTTGGAATAATGGAACATGGGTAAATGGACGTTGGTATGCAGGTACTTGGAACTCTGGATGGTGGTATAACGGAATTTGGAATAATGGTACATGGAATCAGGGTAATTTCATAGGTGGAATTTGGGTTCTTGGTCTTTGGGTTGATGGTTATTTCAGTTGTGATAATGAACCGGCTTTCTGGTTAGATGGTGAATGGCAGTCAGGTGATTTCGAGAATGGAATTTGGTATAATGGATCTTTTGGAACTCTCGGTAATTCTAGGTTCGGTGTTAATTCATCAAATAGTAGAACTGCTATATGGTATGGTGGTAAATGGAATTCTGGAACTTTTCAGTCAGGGCCTGATTTAGATGATGATACTGGTATATCGTTAGTTCATAAATATTCAATTTGGTATTCTGGTCAGTGGTTTTCCGGTGATTGGCTTGGTGGTATAGCATATGGTATGAATTTCAAATCTGGTGTTTGGAAGGGTGGTATAATTGAAGAAGTTCAAATTATTGGTGTGAATTATACAAATAATTCATTTACACTCAATGGTATTTTCAGATATAACCTAGGTGACCGTATATATCTACTTGATAATAATTATACAACTGATTTTTCTTATTTGGGTTCTAATTCATCACCTGGTATCTACACTGTATTAAAAACGGTAGTTGATGAAAAAAATAGAATAACTGAAATTTATACGAGTAGTTCTATGGATGGTATCGGTTTGTATTCATTCAAAAGTGTTAGTGGTACGTTAGATTTGCCTATACCTAATACATCATCTATTCTTTCACATACACAGAGTGTGGCATATACTGGAACTGATATAGCAGAAGTTCGTGTTCGTTTAAGTCTTCATAATACTTATGTTGGTAATCTTATGATAAACCTTAGGTCACCAAATGGTCAAATTATAAATGTAAAACAAAGTGGTGTTGGTGGTATTAAGAATATTCCTTCTGGTAATGGTAATGAGTATTTATCACCTGGTAACGTAGAAATGATGCACACTACATTCACTACGGATGTAGCCGCCGATTTTTCTACATCTACTTCTCCATATACTGGTATTTATTCTATGTCTAAGGCACTAAATGCCGGTTTTGGTAGTGTTATGCCGGTTTCGACAACTGATTATGTTACAGGTTTACTTAATGATGATGGTGGTGTTATTGGTGATTGGTCATTGTATGTTTGGGACGATAGACCGGATATAATTGTCAATCATGATGGTGGTAATTTAACATGTGTTGTTCGTTATGATAAAATAGGAGATCCATATAGAGTCACTATAACAAAGATTAGTAATTTAAATAATACTAATTATCAAGAACTCATAAGACCTGGTGATATGTTAGAATTTACAATAAAAAACACAACTACAAAAGTTAGTTCTATGGTTGATAGTGTTTTTGGTAATTCTCAATTAACACATATTTTCATTTCTGCTACGGCATCTTCTGTAATTACTAGTTATTTTAGTCAGAATCCGCAAGGAATAACCTCAGATTATGGTGATTATTATGCAAATGTTGATATAAAGAGTTGGTCGAATCCACAGGATACTAACTTACTAAATGAATGGGAGATTCAATTTGTTGCAAGTGATCAGGTTGGATCACAAATTGGTCGAACTATATCTGATGGTTTTGATACTGGTCTTAGAGCAGTGGCTAGATTTGAGAATGTTGATTGGCAAAGTGGTATATGGACAAATGGTATATTTGAGAATGGAAATTTTAGGAGTGGACTTTGGTACAATGGTATATTTGAAGGTGATTGGGGTAAATAGATTTTTAGAATAAAATATATACTTTATGGAAATAAAGAAATACGTTCAATTTATAACAGAGGCTACTGATTCTGTAAAAGATGATTCTACGTTTGATAAGATGAAAGATGCAATACGT
>SXGQ01389539.1_pt1 | contig 82120 bp, 61 predicted proteins | sample 3178371 | NCBI WGS metagenome assembly SXGQ01 (sample SAMN11356859, study PRJNA531348) | freshwater metagenome | isolation source: freshwater sample F1-20 | place: China: Fuxian Lake, Yuxi | collected 2017-12-25 | reverse complement strand
TCCGAGTTCTACTGGAAACAGCGCAAGTGGCAGTGGAAGTGCAAGTGGCAGTGGAAGTGCAAGTGGCAGTGGAAGCGCAAGTGGAAGCGGAAGCGCAAGTGGAAGCGGAAGCGCAAGTGGAAGCGGAAGCGGAAGTGGAAGCGGAAGTGGAAGCGGTAGCGGCAGCGGAAGTGGAAGCGGTAGCGGCAGCGGAAGTGGAAGCGGTAGCGGAAGCGGTAGCGGAAGCGGTAGCGGAAGCGGCAGCGGAAGCGGTAGCGGAAACGGAAGCGGTAGCGGAAGTGCAAGTGGCGGCGGCAAAGGTGGATCAGGTTCAGGTGGCGGCGCCAATTCTGGAGGATCGCAATCGCAACTTATAAAAATTGCTGACACGGTCAACGGTGGATCAAGCGCCTCAAATCAACCCTTTACTCCCAAACGCTTTTCACAAACTTCAGCGGGAACTGGATCGGCCAGTGGCGGATCACTTACGGGCACGGGCGCTGGACCAGCGACTGAAACAAATTCAAATTCACAAATGCAAACTAGCGCAACCACATTGCCCACGGCTTCACAAAAAGAAACAGCCACCAGCGCTGGCACGCTGCGCAGAAGCGCAAATGGCGCGCAAGACAGGGGTATACCCAGCGAAAGTGAAAGCGCCAACGGCTCCGCAAGCGCTGGCTCCACATCTGCCGCTGGCGCGTTGGCAACCACCCAGGGAACAAGCGTAACCCGCACCACTGCACAAGCGGACGCAGGCAATCACGGCGCCAAAAAAGATGATGCCACAAACGCTGGTTCAATCATGCCAGATCAAAGTCGCGCCGTCGAGGAGAAATTAATATCTGAACCCGCTCCACAACCCACACCAAGCAACGAGTCAAGCGCCACCGACACCACCATTCCACTGCCAGAAGTTGTGGAGAATGAAAATGAAACGGGCGACGCCACTCCCGAAACTTCCCAGGTGGGAACTCAATCCAAATTTGCGCCGCTGCTGGGCTATTGGCGTCAAGTGGACACCACTCAACACCAACCTGATTTCGCGCCCGGCGGATTTGATCAATCCATACTGGCCATTCGTCCCACGCAACGATCAATGCAACTGTATAGAAGCTGGGGCACACCATCGCAACTTGTGATCGCAGCGGAATTGCGCGCCACATTTGATTTAAACGATGGCGTTGTCTTCACGGAAAATCCATCCACACCATGTCGCTTTTTGACCACCGCGCTTGAGTTACCCGCCCAGGCAAATCAAGCGAAAAGAAGCGTGATTCCCCCCGCTCAGGCATTGCCCTACACCGCCAAATGGAGCGTGGAAAAAGATGGCTCGTTGCACATGGATTCCAAGGTGTATCAACGCATCAATCGATCGGAGTTTGAATCCGCGACGCAGGTGAAATCGGGGATCGCCGCCAACGGCAACTCCGGACCAAAGAATTCCAACACGGCGAAGAACGCGCAAAAGTCGGACACGCCCGATGGCGGCGTGGATTTCTTTGGTACACGAGTGCGCGGAAAATATATTTGCTTTGTCTGCGACATCAGTGGCTCCATGGATGGCGACAAACTTATTGCGCTTCGTGCGGAACTGACGCGCACGATCCAATCACTTTCCAAGGGAAGCCATTTCCTAGTGATCTTCTTCAGCAGCGACGCCTATGTACTTGAAGCAGATTGGGTGCTTGCGGGCACGGCCAAAGCCCGTGACTATTTGCGCAAGATTCAAGAAGTTGGATCGAGTGGCGGCACCGATCCAACCAACGCCTTGAAATATGCTTTCACCCAATTAAATCCAATTCCACATGAACTATTTCTGCTGACCGATGGACATTTTGGTGCTGACCCAAACTTTATTTTGCAGCAGTACAACGGAGGCGCCGATCAAACTCGCATTCACACAATTGGACTTGGCCAAGATGTGGACCCCACGCAACTCGCGGCAATCGCCAAGACATATGGCGGGCAATACCGCGCCATTGCCACGCAAGCGATCCCACCGCCCATGCCGCAAATACCTGCTACACCAGGGCAAAAACCCTGATTGAGCGCCGTGGGGCGCACATCATTGCTCCGTCAATGCGTGCGGCATTGGACCACAACAATGGTAAGTGCATTTGTTCAGCGCGTTGAAAGAAATCGCAATGTGCTGCACGCGCATTTTACTGCGCCGTCGCTACGCCATCGCGAATCTCGTCGCGGTATGTTGCGTCGTTGATTTGGATAGGGGATACCTCATACGCGAAACCCTTTTCCGCGATCAAACTTCGCACGGGACCGAATGCCCTATGGGAGTTGGACGACACTTTCAAACTAAGCACATGTTTGTTGGTTGAAAGCCGATCAAGCAACGCGCGCAGGGGTTGCTCCCACTCTCTCGCTCCCTCTTGGCCAACTGCAAGGCCTCCATTGACAAGCAAGGGAACACGACGCTCAATCCATTGACCTCCTCCACGAAAACATTCATGGATAATGCTTTCTGGATGCGCCGACATGTCAACCGCATCTGTGTTCCATTCACTCCAGCGTGTGCAAGGCTCATCAATCGAACCCACCCATGGATTAATCCAATACACGCGGTCCTTCCACAAAATAACTTGCACTGGAAGCAACCCCTCCACTTCGCGCTTGCGGGGCGTACGAACTTTCTTGTCCATGGTTGCCGCCTCGGCTTTGAGTTCGGCTTCAAGCTGCTCAATTTCGGCGCGCAGATTGGGCAATTCAACTTTCAAGGCCTCCGTGCGATCCTCGCCAAATTTTAAAATTGCCGCAAGTTCCTGGGTTTTCTTTGTGGTTTCCGTGTTGCTCTCACGCAGTGACTCTAATTTTCCAGAGGCGATGAGGGACTCCCCCTCTTCGGGTGATTTTTTTTCCGCGTTCTCAACCATAACGCGAAGTCTTTGCAACGCGGTGCGCTCTTGGCTCAACGGATCGGACGCTGTCGCGCCCGCGGGAGTTGCCTTGGTGATCAATTCCTTGCTGCGGGCGCCCGCAAGAATGGCCACAATAATGCCAATAAAAATAAACAGACCAAACATGTTGCACACCGTATCCAGCAATAAATCCAAACTTCCAAATTCATCGCCCGACCCGCCTCGGCGACTCATGGCTTCAAGTCCTTGGCGGCTGGGCGAAATCGATCGCTGGTGTAGGACTCCTCCTCGATTAAATCTAACCCGCGAGCCAGCGACCTAAGTTCGTTGTCATTGTCGAATGTCTGCGAGATATCGCGCCACATGGCCACGCCACTTGGCTTCACCACAAAAAGTAAAGTGCGCTTGGTCGGCTCGGGCAAACTTTGTATCCATTGCTTTAATAACGCCGCCGCCGTATCGGGATCGTTCAACGGAATTGCAAGCGGAGAATCTTGCTCCACATCAGTTCCCGCCACCAACTGTGAACCGGAGACCTCAATAATCACTGGCTTGCGGTCATCTTCGGCCAGTAAATAGGTGACTCTGCGGCGCAATTGCGTGGTCGCAAGCCGTTCCTCCAATTCATCGCGTTGGCGGATCAACTCCACGGCCTCAATCGCGCTGGGATCGGTGCTGGACAGCGCCACCATTTCACGCACCTGCATCTCGATTTCTTTCTTCTCCTGCGTCGCACGCTGTCGCTTGTCCAACTCGCTGCGCAATTCTTGGCGCAGTGTTCCCCGCACGATGGCTTGATTTGGGGATTTCTTCTGCGCCGCTAAATTCAACCGATCCTTCAACCCGGCCGCTTCACTGGCCAATTCAGCGCGACTTTTTGTCAAGTCGGATTTGACTTGCGACTGGGTGGCCTCCACCACGGCCGCGTCGGCGCCAATCTGCAAAATTAAAACCATGGTGATCACAATTGTCACTCCAATGGTGCACATCATCACATCTTGAAATGAGAAGAACGACATCGGACTCTCATCACCACGGCGCGAGCGCGGCATGCTCAGTACTCGTTTCCTGTCACGCGCACGCGTGAAGTGATGTGGCGCGAACATTGATCGCGACAATCATCAAGGAAGCGGTCGTCGGCGCGGCGCAAAAATGTAAGGAACAAATGAATGCCAAGCGCCGCCACCAAACCCTCGCCCGTAGTCACAAACGCCGTGTCCAATCCGCCAATAACTTGCGTCAGTTGTGAGGTGATGGTCTTCAAATCGGACCCCTGCGCTCCAAGAACGCCGCCAAATCGGCCAATTGCCTCGGTTAAACCCAGCACGGTTCCAATGAACCCCAATACGGGAATAGCCCAAATGAATCCTTTCACCGAAACATATCCGCCGTCAATTTGCAACTCCTCATTGTCGGCGCGGCTCTGCAACATTTCGTCAATGTCACCCACGCGTCCAACATTACGCACCGCGCGCAACACACTGGTGACACGGTTGAGATACATGAACCCCTCCACCCCCTGCACCCTGGATTCAATGGCCTCCACCACCTGCATAGCGTTGCTTCGGGCAATGAACCACTCCGGATCATCGGGCGCAAAATGAATTTGAAACGCCTTGCGCTGCGCGACAATCTTGAAACTCTTAATCACCAAGATGCTCACGCTCCAACAACTGAAAAACATGATCAAAATTGGAATGCGATCAAACGCGGTCAAGTAGCGCCACACAACTTGTCCAACTTCGGAATTACGAAATACGAACGCCGGCGCATAGATAAATACCATCAGCGCAATACCGCCAAGCAGACTACTGCTTAAGGCCGGCGTGGTGAACGCGCCACTTGGAAGTGAAAGACGCGCCTCTGGATCAACAGACGCGAACCGAAGCAACGCCTTCGGCGCTGGTGGCTTGCTTTGTGTGGTTGATCGGCTTTGCAATTGTGTCATTTGGTTGCTCCTTGAATGAAAAGAAGTTGCGGTGATTGGGGAATGGGATTTGGCGGGTCTTGCAAAAAGAGAACTTCGTTCTTTTCAATTCGGACTTGGAAAAACCTCCATATATCATCGTTCGATTTTCCGATCAGCAAGGCGTCCTTGCCGTTGGCGAGTCCGCGAACCCCGTACCCGCCATTCTGCGGCGTCAACATGATTCCAACCAGCCCCGCGGGTTTGAGGCCTGCCATCATAATTTCATCCCGCCGCTTGGCGGCTTTGACCAGTTCACCAATCTTGGGCATTGATGACAACGATTGCAACGCAAGATTTCGAACATCTTCCGAGCGCGCAGCTTGATCGCTGGCTGAGACTACAAATGGATCACTGGCGGAAACTGCCCGCTGCGTTTCAAGCGCGCGAACCCACTTGGCGGCCGCTGCATCAACAGGGTCGCTTTCTTCTGCGAAAAAATCCAACCATACATTCCACAAATCACGCTGCAAGTGCCATGTCAAAATTGGATTGCTTGGTTGCAAGGCGGCTTCTTTGGCAAGCAACTCAAGCCACAGATCACGCGCGTCTTTCCATGATGCCTTTGGCAAATTTGCGGCGACCTCACCCAACAACTGTGCGGGTGGCCACGGCGTGCTGACTCCCAATACTTTCCCCTTCAGCGGAGCGCGCTCCCTCAATTTTTCCGCGGGGACGGCCAAATCATTTTTGGACTGCACCGCTTGCGCCCATGTTTGACCAAGCTGCGCTGTTCGCTTGCGGTATATTTTGCGCCCCGCGTCGAGCGATTGCTCGCCCATATTTGACCACCCTGATTGATCCAACCACGCCGCCGTGGCCGCACCAATTCCCTCGGCATTTACGCAGTTCATTAGGGTTCTTCGACATTGTCCCCGGATCAATTGCGCGGCTTCCGAATGGGGGCTGTAGGGATAGTCCGTCACATATCGAGCCAGCACCGGCTCCAAGGAGCGCGCCGTGCCCGCGTCACCAAAATCAACATCTGTCAAACCGCCTACCGTGTTAACCCTACCCGCCAAGATCAATTTGACTATGTTCGTTCGCCAGTATTCAACGCCAACTCCTCCTTGGGCAACTTTGAATCCTTGCTCATAGGCCTGTAATTTCTTGTCTCGGTTTAACAGATCGCCCGCCACTTTCAGCAATTCCACATACTTATCACGATAGCTCGACTCACTCGACGGGATTTTTTCAATATCGCGCAACAGTGCATTGGCATCCATGTACAACTTTTCATTTTGCTGCGCTTGCTCACGCAATCGCATGGCGTTCAACGCCATGGCTTGCAATGACTGCGCAGTCGTTTGCGCGTCGCGGTTATTCACCACCGCACTTGCCGCTAAATTTGCGCTATCAACAATCGATTGATATTGCTCGGCCCGCCGTCTCCATGCGGCGGGATCAACTTGTTCCAACGCGCTCAATGGTGTCAACGCATTCAACGCCGACTCCAATCGCATAAATTCGCCACGCGCTTGATTCAGAGAAAGTGAACGCCCCGCCTCCGCATGGCTGGCAAGTTGATCGGCGGCGGCAAGCAATTGAGGCTGCATGGACTTAGGAGCGCGCGCCGCCATTTGCCTCAATTCATCGGCGATCTTGTCACATTCCATGGGGAAGCCAGGTGTTTGCAACAATAGCGTGGCGCGATCAATGGCGTCTTGGGCCAACTTCATTTCAGCTTGCTCGCTTGCGCACGCGGCGGCGACTTTGGCGCTCACAACGGCGATCTGCGGAGCGTCTTTGAATTCTTCATGCGACTGCTTCCAACTTGCCAACGCAGTCAACGCGGTCTGTGGTGTGCCCGCAAGCAACATCTCATCGACCTCGCGCGCAATGGTATTGATCTGTTCAAGCGATTGTTGCCACCGCACCACCCACCATCCGCACAACGAAAGCACAAGCATGGCTACGGCGACTGAAACACTTTTACGCGCAAATCTTCTGCGAGCGGCGGCTTGATGTGCGTCTTTGAGCGCGGCAATCCTCATCAAAAGTGGTTGCGTCAATGTGGCCTCCACATTTCGCGCGGCGCTCACGCAGAGTTGCACCGCCTCGAATGGCTGCGCTTGATCAAGCGCCAACTCCAGCCTCCCGATCGCATTGCGTTGATCAAGTTCGCGTATCTCACGCGCGCGTTGCGCCTGCAATAGTTGCAAACTTGCGGCGGCGGATTGCAGCAAATCTTGATCGGGCTGAAAGCGCTCTATCGCCGCTTGCCAACGCTCGCTTGCTTGGCGCAATGCGGCAAGATTCATTTCGGTCGCCGCAGCATGCATGTCATAGCACGCGGCGCGTGCGTCTTTTTCAGCGCAGCGAGATTTAGCCGCCGCCGCGAAAGTTTGTAACCGCGCTAATTGTTCTTGATGCTCACCAACCGCGCCGCCACAAGCGTCGATCAAGGGCGAAATCGCAATAGCCAAATCATCATCTTGTTCACGCAAGGCGCGCTCAACAACCTGTGCCAACTCCGCGGCCGTCTCCCGTTGCAGCCGCGTCATGGAGCGCAACCATTCGGGATTTCTGCGATCAAGATCAATCAACTCGCGCAAGACTTGCAAGCGCTCGGCAAGTGGCGCGCGTTGGAGCGACAAATGACGGTGCCTAGTTTCAGTTGGCGCCAACGAGTGAAAGCGCGACCACGCATCGACATACGACTCAAGCAAACTCTGATCAATGCCCGCTGAAGGGGCGACTTCGCAGGCACGACATAATTCACCCCACTGCGCAAATATGCCCTCCAGCATCAAGCGCGCCGCTGATTTGGCCAGGTCCAAAGCCTCTCCAAAACTCACCGCTTCGGCGAATAAACCGACAACAATCCAGCGATGACAACGATTTAGATTTTTGTTTGCGTCATCCACTTGCCGCGAAAATTCTTGCGCCACTTGCACCACCATGCTTGGATCTGGTCGCGGCTGCAGCAGCAATTGGCGAATCGACTCCACCACTTCTCGATCACTCATGCTCATGTGTTGGCTCCACTTCTTATGGCAAGCCACACCAAAGTCCCAACCACTATGAATGTCGCCACGAACCATTTCCACACTCCACTGCTTGTGGATGGGATTGCCACGCGGCGGACATCTATCCTTGCTTCAGGTGGGTGGGCGTGTTGCCGCTCATCCGCAACGCCTATTGCGCTTGATGCACCTGCCACACCAAACTGCCTTTCGTGCGGTGGCGGCAAAGTTGAAGGCGCGTTCCACGCCACATCTTTACCATCCAATGGGTTCTTGGATGTATTCATGTGCGGCGTATGCGACACGACATGACCCACCCGCGCGCGCTGCGCCAACTCTCCGGTCGGTTGCGCCGCTAATGCGTCAACTCCCACGCGAAGAATCCACGCGCAACCCGCGGCGTGCGCTTTCAAGTCCAGCTCGCGCTCATCCACGAAACATATTTTCACGCTTGCCTCGTTGCCAAGGGCAATGGGACGCGTGGCAAATGTGAAGTCCCAGCGCTGTTCCTGCGGCATAAGCGACATCATTTCAGCGCAAAGGCGCAGTTTTTTACTTCGCGCTGGAACCACCAGCCACACACCAATTCCACTTTTCCTGATCAGTTCCAGCACACTGGCCGCCCAACCCGCGTCCCCAAATACCCGCTGCCATGTATGCAGCGGCGCATCATCTCGCGCCAGGCGCGCTGGCAAATTGTCACTACTCAACTCGCGCGCCGCGCCAACCCACTCTTGACGCCACAGCGAATCATCCTCCAGCAACGCGGCCGGATCCGACTCGCCCATCACGCGAGCGTCCACCACGCGATGGTGGGAAATGCGATTCGCGCGCCCGGTGTAATCCATTCCACTTGGGGCAATGCGACTCAGTACCGAAAAACTTTGCCCCCCACATTCAATGTGTCGAAACGCGCACATCAACTTTTCCTCCATGGCGGCCTCGTTCCACGCGCTGGGCAAACCAGAAAGTCGGCACAACACATCCGACATGGACACAGGCATTCCGCCGGTGCGTCCAGCCACGGTGTAGCCGCTGGTGCCATCAAGTCCGCGCGCCAAGGATGTGTGAATCAGTTCACTGATCATGTCCACAACGGCGCATGTTCAATTGCGTCGACCTCCAGGGGCAAACTTGCCAATAATGCAACGCTGGCCCATTGCGGGCAGATTTGCGATGGGCGCACGCCCGCCCCCAACATATTTGATGCGCTTGGCCCAAGCGCAGAGCACGGAACAATCAAGACGCGCGTGCTGGCCGCGCGCACCGCGTTCATAAATTCCGGGCATGCGCTTTCCAGAAGCGGCCTCAAGGCGCGATCCATTTTTTTCAACGCCTCAAAATCAAGACCACCATTTGGCAAATATGGCTCAACGCTGAGATCTATTTTGGCGCCTGCGCTCCAGGTATCGGCTTTGGAAAGAACCACAATCAGCGGCACATGCAAATCATCTGCGGCGTGGCGACTTCGATGATGTCGAACGCGCGCGAATGTTTCGGTGAGCACCAAATCTTGACGGATATTTATGCAGCCATGTTCAGGCATTGCCACGGCGGCGCGAAAGCGCGCGTCTTGCGTTGGATCAAAAACAAATATAATCACACGGCTTTGGCTTAAGTGGCGCGTGACAGGTTGCGCCGATTCGTCCGCACCTGGCAAAAAATGCTCGCCCGCGTTGTCATACAACACAACCAGCGACGCACTTTGACTTGTCGACCCAAGCGTTTCAGACTGTCCATCCAAATTTTCGCCAACGCGTGTCGCGCTCATTCCATCCGCATCCACATGCAATGTGAAGATCAACGGTAACGGCAGCGTTTCATCCTTGCCCTTCACGCGCGCTGTGCGATACAACAACGAATCGCCGGCAATTTCCGTTTTGGCCAGGCGCACAGGCTCATTCGATTGCGGCGCGCCAAACAAAATATTTTCATCGCGATGCAAGCGCGCGTTCAACTTTGGCTCGGTATCCACCATGTACGCGCCAGCACGCGCCTGCTCGCGGCGCAAGCCCCATGTCATGACCGCAAGCAAATGACTTTTGCCGCATCCAGGCGCGCCCACCACGCTGATCATCGCGCACGGCAACTCCAACATGGCACGCGGAAATTCAATGCGACATCGCGGACACGCCACTCGCGTGCAACGCATGCCCTCGGGATCAAGCGCCGCGCCACCAACATCAAATCGGGTTGGAAGAAATCGCAACTGCTGCGCGGGGCCGGCCACGGGATCCCCCACAAGCCGCGCATCCTCGGCCACGAATAAAACCTCGCTTGGCGCAAATCCAATTCGACAACTTGGGCAATGCACTCGCTCCATGAGAGGGCGCGATTCCCGAAATAGCGGATGTATTGCAAGCGCTGAATCAAGCGGCATGGCTTAATCGTACACTCCGACAGTGGGTTCTTAATTTACTTTCTTGTTCAGTTCTCCCCTGCGATCAATGTGCGCGATACCAAGCCACGAGTCTGCACAATGTATTTCAAATAGATACGCTCAATCTCATTTATCACTTGCCTTGCGCTTTGCATTTGCACTCAAACGCTTGCTGAAGAGGTGAGCATTACGCTGCAATCAGGCGAGGTGATTTAGTCCGCTTGGTGAGCGAAATCAAAGGCGTGGTTCAAATCAGGCACGCTCTTTTTGTTTTGGCAACTTGAAATTCACCGATATTTCACCAATTTCTCAAGCGTAATTTCAAACTTCCAAGTCGATTGCAGCCATCGGACCAAATACATCCCGACATACTTTCAATGACCTCACCAACCCTTCTACCGACTATAAATTGATCCTAGTTTCCACCGCCCCCAACGACGCCGAAGCGTTGGCAAGTCGATCGATTCCACAGGCTGGCAGCTCACAATCTTTTATAACACCTCCACTGGCGCATTGGACCACTGCTCTTTCTTGCGCACCGAAGCGGCGCATGTTGAACCCCCCGCTGCACTGGTTGAAAAGAACTCCTCCGATCGGAAGGGTCAAATTCAGTTGAACGCAACCTTTGTCTCCGCCAACAACACGCAAATGGATTTACGAACAGCCGCGCAAGCGTTGCGCGAAACGCAAGACGACCGAATCAAGGTTGGGAAATTAGAATCCAAGGCTGGGGTGGAATGGGGCACCGATTCTTTGACGACCCAACATGGTTGTTGCTTACTGGAAAACTTGGGGTGGGCGCTACGCACGAATTTGGTGGAATCAACACCACGCAACCAAGTGGATACGCGGAGCTTGCCCTTGGATGGCAAATCAGCGAGCGGCAAAAGTTATCGATTTTCACTTATATTACTCATGATCTCTCCAATTTTGAATTTTTTTTGTGCAAACCAGATTTGAATGGAGCATGAAACTCTACATATTTTGCCAACTAAGGCTGATTACTGGTCTAAGAAATAATTTTCAAGACCAACCCAACAACAATTCTAGCGGCTATGAATTTCGTGGTTATAAGGGTTCATAATTGGAATTTTAGGTGGAGGCGCTCATTTGTCCCCCGTAAATGCAAGTCACTCATTTTACAAAAAACTTTCAATTTTAATAAAGCTTTGCAATACAGATTTGCGCAAAGTAATTATATTTTACAAAGGTCAATTAGGCTATCCACGCACTTAGGGTCTCATGTCTTGAAACTCTGCCGCTCATGTATTGACATTCAGGTCGAACACAAAGGAATAGAAATTGCGCAAACTCATCAATTACACTTTCGCCTTTTATTTAATGTTGTGCTTGCATTTTTCATCCACAGTGTTGGCGGATGAGGTTGTCATCACACTGCTCTCTGGCGACGTCATTCGCGGCACGCTGATCAGTGATGCCAACGGCATTGTTGAAATTAAGCATCCAAATTTGGGCGACTTAAAAATCAAGCGCGACTCCATTTCCCAAATGGGTCCCGCCCCCACACCCGAACAAATCGCAGCAACTGCGGCCAAAGCAGCGCCCGCAACTTCCACAGCGGCAACTCCCGCCGTAGCAACCGCTCCCGCTGCGGCTTCAGCAGCGGCTCCAATTGCAGGCGCTCCGCCAGTGCCAGCCCCAGCCGAGGATCCAAACGCGCCGAAATGGAAAGGACAATTTGAACTCAATGCAACATTCGTCTCTGCCGTGAACACACAACTTGACTTGCGTGCCGCCGCACAGGTCACGCGCGACACCATCGACGACAAGCTCAAAGGTTACGCTGAGTATTACCTGCGCACTTTGGCGAATTCCGGACAGACAGGCTTTGGCAGTGTGACCGACAACAACTTGCTCACCAATATCACCTACGACCGCTTTCTGAATCCAACCAAGTGGTTGTGGTTTGGCAAGACGCAGTACATGTACGATGTGAATCAAAGTTGGGAAAATCGCATCCAGGCATGGGCTGGAATTGGGTACCGCTTTTACGAAGATCCCAAAGGTTTTTCACTCACTGGCAAAGTTGGAGTGGGTGCCACGCATGAATTTGGAGGGATCGACCAAACCCAACCTAACGGCTACGCGGAAATTGCGCTAGCGTGGCATATAAGTGAGCGACAAAAGTTGACATTGTCTTCCTACATTTCCCCAGACTTGTCCAATATTGAAACCTTTTTCGTGCAAACCCGATTGGAATGGAGCATGAAACTAGATATTTTCAGTGGTCTCAGCTTGCTTGCTGGCTTGCGCGATGATTACAACAGCCAACCAACCGGCAACTCCACCGGAAATGATTTTCGCGGGTACGCTGGTTTGAAACTGGAATTTTAATTGAACAGCATCATCTGAAAGGAACTCATTTGAAAATTATTGAAGAATTCAAAGCGTTCGCAGTCAAGGGCAATGCCATGGACCTCGCCGTGGGCGTCATTATCGGGGCAGCTTTTGGCAAAATTGTGAACTCCATTGTGCAAGACATGATCAATCCTATTGTGGGAATGTTGATTGGAGGCATTGATTTGTCGAACTTGAAAGTGGTGCTTCGGCAAGCCGTGGTGGCTGACCCCGTAAATAATATTCTGGCGACTCCCGAAGTAGCCATTAAAATTGGTGCGTTCTTGAACATGTGCATTGAGTTCTTCATCGTCGCTTGGGCGGTGTTTCTCATGGTCAAGGGTCTCAACAAGATCGCCAGCATGAAACCGCCGTTGCCAAAGTTGTAATTGCGTTGAACCGCAAAGCATGCGTCCCGAACACTTTGTCCTGTGCCCAACCATTTGAGCAAAGTGAATTCACGGTGCACCGCATTCACATCGAGTATCCCGCCAGCCTCAGGGCGCTGTTGATGAAGCGACAAAATCTGATCAGGCCATCTTTTCAATCTGTATGCAAACTACATGGACTGCGTTGAGCACTCGGTTGGCTCGCCACCGACGCTGAATGTTTTGACGCTGCGACGCCTGATGAACGAGCGCACCAACGCCCAAACTATTATTTGTTGTCCCTATGTGTGATCAAGGGCCGCCACCACGCCCACAATGCGGCGCGCTCTGCTTGTGCAACCTCGCTCGCCTGCATAGCGAGCCACGCAAATTCATCAATGCGTTTCTGGCGCGCCGTACCCGAGGTGTGATGCAATTTTTCTAACACCGCCGCCGCGCGATTCCACGCCAACACATTGGTCGGCAGCGGTAACGCAGCGATTTGCTTGGCCGACAATTTCAAAGCGTGCGGAGACAAACCGGCACCCGCGTGGCGCCACCAAGCCTCCGCGCTGGTGGCCGGGGAAAGCAATACCGCAAGAATGCGCCATAAATCAGCGCGCTTGTGCGGCACAACTCGTACAAGCGGAACACTGGGCGCCATGTGACCGGTGGCGTCCACCACCGCCTCCAGCGCTTTGGTCTGCACGGCAACCAGCACCTTGGGACGCTTGGCATCAGCAAGCCAATCCTTCATATATGGATCATTCGCAATCGCGCGCTCATTCACCTCGGGGTGCTTCCACACATTTGCAAGCAAGCGCACCGGTCGCTCTCCCCACATGCAGTGTCCCCAATCAATCAAGCCAGTGGTGATAATGCGAAGTCCGTGCGAACTTTTGGAATCTTTGATGGCGCCTTGCAATCCGTAGTACTGGTCGCGAAAGTCGGCGGCAACACGGGCGCGATCACCAATGACTCCGTGTGCGCGCTGCTTCATGCGGGGAACACCAGCGTGCGCCGCCATGGCCGCGCTCCACTTCCCTTGCCACGCCGACCACGGCAATATCAAAGCGGGCATAGGCAAAACACGCAGCGAGTGCCCCTGATTTTTTTGCGCCCGCGCAGCATGGCTGGCAATATCACCACCTGCGCGCGAAGTCTTCCTTGCTTGTGCGTGCGCCACCTTGGCACGATCGCTGGATAAGGCGCTTTCACTGGCATGCACACTTGCAAATGAAAGTATGGCCACATGCGTGGACGCGCTGGCCCAGCGCTGGCGTTCAAAGTAAATACATTCAAGTTTCGCCAATACTCCAACGCGTTCACGCACCAAGTGCGCGTGCGCGGCGGACAACACGCTGATCGGCTCAATCATGGCCATGCGGCCGCCGGGCTTCAGGGCTTGCGCGCCCAACAATAAAAACGCGCTGGCCATGTCTGCGTATCCACGCACCGCGCCGTCAAAGCGCTGCACCAACTTTTGCGCGCGGCGGCGATCCACCACGGTGTCGCCAACCAACTGATTCAAAAATGGAGGATTTCCAAGCACAATGTCAAATGCGCCCTGCAAATTCTTTTCAAACAGCGCGTCACCCACGCGCACTTGGCGCGCAAGTTGGCGCGTGGCGACTGGACTGAGGCGCAGAAAGTGCGCCAATCTTGTGCGCGCTATGGACACCGCGATGGGATCAATGTCAACGCCATGCATGGCGCGGGCAATGGCGGCCTTGGAGCATCCCACAAGAACCAACTCGCGCGCCGCGGCAATGAGCAAGTTTCCACTGCCACAAGCGGGATCCAAAATAGTTGGACACACATGCGGCGCGCTGCGGGCACGCGTTGTCATTGCGTGTCGCATTGCCTTTGCGCCCCGCTGCACGGCGGTTCTTGTGGCGACCTGCTGATGCTCTTTCAACCACGGCTTGAGTGAAAGTTCTACTAACACATCCGCTAGAAGCATGGGCGTATAAAATGCGCCAAGTTGTTTGCGGCGGCGCGCGGTTTTTTTGCCTTGTCCATTGGTCCGCCCCAATGACGACTCATACGAAACGGACAGCCACTCTTGGTCGTCACCAGTTCGAAATTGCGCGGCGCCCGCCGCTGTCCTTGGCATGCGCGTGCAATCTATTCGCTGGTGCGACATTGTGCAGCAGGATTGAGGGCGCATATCAAGATGAATTGACGGCGAATATTCCGTAACCATGCTCCCGCGTTCACCCCCTACTGAAATAGTGTTCAAATTGTGATATTCCTAATGACCAACGCATTCCTGAATTGGGGCGAATATGACCATGTACGAAGTCAAACTTTCCAGCGGGAAAATCATTGGCCCTTTCGATGCCGCTGATCTGAAAGAGGCCCTGCAAGATGGACGACTTTCGGGCGACGACCTGGTGCGCCGAACCGATGGCGGCGAATTTGTGCCCATCCGTTCAGTGCGCGGATTGAAGAATTTAATTCGGCCAGTGGGTAACGCAGAAAATTCTGCTCCCGCTTCGTCAACCAATGCCTCACAGCAAGCATTTGTTGCGCCACCACCACCACATGCGGCCACCAGCCTAGGTTCAGAATCCAGCGCGGCAACGCATCCAACACCTCCCGCGCTTGACGCCGGCGACAAAGTATTGCGCGCCGCGTTCTCAGTTGGTCGCTGGTTCTCCATTATCGTCATTTCACTGTGCGCATTCAGCTTGGTCGGCGCCATTATTTTTTACATCATGCATTCCGGTTTCGATGCGCAACCCACGCCCGTAAGTCAGACCATTCGTCCAGCCACGACGCTTGAATTTATTCAAATCTGTCGATTACCAAATCAGCCCACGACTGCTTCTGGAGGTGGTCAATCACCATATGGCGCATACAGCGGCAGTGGCGTGATTGATCCCTGCCAAAAATATCGCGCTCGTATTATTGAAATTACTCAGGCGCTTGGAATCTCTGGCAACACATCAACAAGGGGTGTAAGTTCGGGCGATCTCATCTGCGATTGGATTCAACAAATACCTGTCAAGGACAAGGAACAATTTATTGCCGACTTTGTCGCCTTCGCAAAATCATTTCAAGCCACCACTCCCAAGCCCGCCAATTGCGACGGGGCCAAGGCGGCGCATTTCTTTCACGATGAATTCGTCGCGGCGTTGACAGCGCGCGATCAGCAAGAGAAGGCGGCGGCGATTGAGGCCGCTCAAGAAAATGCGCGCCGACAAACCATGCAACAGTGGGCGGTCTATACCGCCGCAGGTGCCGTGGCAAATTTACTGATTTTCCTGTTCTTTCCACTGCTCATTCAAATTGAAAGAAACACCAGGCCCATGCGACTGTGACCTCCGCGCCGCGAATGCGTTACGCGGTTTTAGATATTTGGTTTCGGCGTTACACTTGCCAATTCTCGCGGGCGTAGCTCAGTTGGTAGAGCGTCAGCTTCCCAAGCTGAATGTCGAGGGTTCGAGTCCCTTTGCCCGCTTCTTAAACATGCCGTTCACAGCCGTGTTTTGTTTTGCAATCGGAACCAGAGGGAACTCAACGACACTGGATTGCCCCTCCTATTTTCTATTGCTTACTGAACTTTATCATTTATAAATTCATTCAAAACAACTTGAAGACATTGAAAAGAATGGATTTGAGTGAAGAGAACTTGGAGCAGTCTGAGAATGAAAAAGAGGACGATGCTAATGTTGATGCAACAGATGAAAATATATGAATCACTGATTCTGACTATATCTTGAAATGTATTTGACAATATCTATCGAGCCCAATCGCAAAGGATTGCCAACAACTCAATCAATGCGACGCATCATAAATTCAAGGAGCATATTGACGGATCAAATTCAAAATCAAAGCGATATCGCGAACGCATTTCCCAAGCGAGCAAAGTTGAGCGTTCGCAGAGTGTTCTTGCGATCCATGAAAGTTGTCGCAATTATTGCGGCCATTTGTGTTGCGAGCGGCGTGATCTTATGGAATTGGCCAACTGCTTTTTATACGGTCGCAACTGCTGCTGCACGTTTCAATTCTGGTGTGCGCTTGGAGGAAATTATGGTGCGCGGAGTTGCCACGCCGACGCTCGAAGGTCACATTTCATCTTCAGATGCCCGCCTGCAACCTGACCGAACACCAATCTTATTCCTGCATGGTTGGGGAACAAGCAAAGAAGCAATGATGGGCGAAATGAAGTGGTTTGTTTCAACTCGCAGAGTCATCGCCCCAGATTTGCCTGGATTTGGTGCAAATATGCTTCAACCAGATCAACCTGCCCTTGACGGATCTGGATATGTGAAGTGGATCGAGGAGTTTCGCATCGCCGCGAATCTTGGGCGAGTTGATGTTGTCGGAGAATCGATGGGAGGCGCACTTGCAGCTGCGTATGCGGCGGCATATCCAGATTCTGTGCGTCGGATCGTCTTGCAATCTGCGGCCGGGTTGGAGGCTCCAAAGCTCAACGCATTCATGCGAGATGTGCATTCTGGGAAAAACCCACTCTTGATCGCAAGTTCATCGGACTTTGATCGCGTCATTGGACTCTGCTTTGCCAAACCTCCGCCTATCCCTGCGCCCTTCAAACAATTTCTCTTAGACCGAGCAATTTCAAACTTGCCTCGGCAGAAGGAAATGGTTGAGGCACTCCAACATTTTCTAATGAATGGCAACGCTGGCATCTTGGGATCGATTCACGCTCCAACCCTGATTCTGTACGGGAGCGCGGACCAAATCACAGATTCATCGCTGCTGAATGTGTATCGAGACGGCATTCAAAACTCAACTGCAGTGCTCATTGAAGGCGCGGGGCATGTTATTTTTTATGACGCGCCCAAAGAAACTCTACTGGCGCTGACTGCGTTCTTGGACTGAAAGTATTCATACATATTCGATAACAGCCCCAACGCCTAATGTTCGCACCAATTCCTAATACAGGGCATATTGGCGAACATGCATTCCCCAAATCACTTCGCCATACTCGCTTGCTTCGCTCGTTCGCGTATGAGCTCATCGCCAAGCAATTTGGTTGAATTGATCATCTACAGCAAAGGCATCGAGGCAATTTGTAAATAGCGCATATCGCAAAAAGAATTACATTCTTTGGATCATTCTTGCAGTAGATGGTTTTTACAATATGTACAGCAGAAAGGTCAGTGCGATTGCACGCAGCTGCGAGCGATATTTGCCCATGAGTCTGTATGTCAAGAACCTCTGCCAACCACTCGCCAACCGGCAATGGACGGCGCTGCTTGAATGATGACCAGTGACAGGCTCGAATTCTATTTCGGGCTTTTCTCAAGGCCAGGAGGCGTCACCGTTCGAGTCAGGTTCTGGCAACAAATGCCCCTCGGCGCCATCGGAAACCTATTCGGGCTCCAAGTCGCCGGCTGGTTCATGACCCAAATCAATGTTGTGCGCGAGGGACCCCGCACTTGGTCGTTTACCATTGCCGCAGCGATTTCTGCTGTCACAGTGTGCAACGGCACCGGTGCGCCGGAAATGGTCTCGATGTATTCGGTGCAATCGCCAATACTTTGCCACACGATGCGGCTCTCGGGCGCACGCGTACCAATTTTCTTCTCAAGCAGCGAGTTGGCATAGATGACCGAGCGTGTCCGCAGTCCAGCCTTCAACAAGGTCTCGGCGCACCCTAGCTACAAGCCACGCATCAGCGTGCTAGCAATCAAGTTGCAGGCATAGCGAATGCACACATTGAACTTGGCATGCGCTCTTGTCAAGGAAGAACTTTGACGATGCAAATCAAGTTGTCGCGCTGTTGCGGTTAGTTTGGATTGAACGGAAAAGCCGACTTGTGCACGCACAAGCGCAGATTGCCGTCCTTGCATCGACGAAACACGAAGGTTTTGTCGACCATGTTTTCCTTGCCATCGGGGGCCGTGATGTACACGTTGCCCATAGTGATGGCAAGGTCGCCGTGGATCTGAATGCCGTTTTCGCTGGCGTTGTTGTCGAAGCGCGCCTTCGTCCAGCCCTTCAGAGCAAAGCCGGTGTCCTCGGGGAAGTTGGGGTTACCACCCACGAAGTAGGCGAGCGCGCCTTCGCGCGTTGGCCGGAATGTGCGTGGGCCGAAAGCCATCGTGGGCTTGAAGAATACTTTGCCATCGCTGTAGTCATATAAGTTGTCGATCATCTTCTCAGCCTCGGCCTTCGCGTTGCCACCTTTCGCGTGTGTCTGCGCCACATTGACCAATCCGTCGCACCACGCCTGTTGCGCGGCGTTGACCTGCGCTTCAGTGATAGGTCCCGCGGGAGGGTGGGCGGCCATGTTGGCGCCGATCGCTATGAAAGCGGCTGTGGCGACCAATAATGGAAGGAAGGCAATGCGAATGGAACGACGGATAGAATGGGTTTTATTGAGCATTCACATAACATAACCAAAATTTTATTCTGTGTGAGTATTCCATTTCAGATTTATTTTTGGTTGCAGGGCATCTCCACGAAATCCTCACACATTCCCCGCACTCCATACATAGAGCGACCAATTCCAATTCGCGCTATTTCTTTAAGTGGACCATCGCCAAGGCTTTGCGCTTGGCTTCAATAGCACCATGAGAATGAGGATGTTTGCAGATCACTCAATCACACACGCAACCTGCAAGCGATGACAATTGAGAGTTCTCTACTGCAACAGAAATGTGGCAATGAGATTATTCGCTTCGGTTGAATAGGCGGTGTTGGTGCCAACGCGCAGTCCGTGATTTCCGCCGATGAGTTTGTAGTGGACAACTTGGCCGCCAACATAGCTGTATTTCACAAAGAGATTGGAGTAACCGTTCGTGTTGTTCCCTGGAATCCCTGCACCATCACTCAGTTGCGAACCTGTTTCACCCATCCGTTGTGCGAGGCGATAAATACTTTCTTGGCAGCTCATAAAGGTCGTGCCGACATTGCTGTATCCACCGGTGTAAGGGACAAGCGAATCGTTTGTGCCACTGATGGAAATGATCCTTCGTCCACTGGCTGGGATGATCATTTGGTCATAATTGTTGTTGCCCTCAGCGTTGAACCAAAACGATCCGTCGTGATACATCTTGGTGATCATTTGCGAAACACGACAGGCGGCTCTTTGGAAGTCGAAAGCACTCAGCTCAATCAGAAGCCGATTGACCATGCCCGCTCCGTTGGAGTCCCCATAGATGGATATCCTCCCTTCATCCACATTGTCGTAAGTCTTGAGCAGTGCGATCAAATCACACATGAATGCCACGTCAGGTGCTTTGGAAGTTTCATTATGGACATTCCAACTATTCAAATATCCATTGGGAGCCACGCGAATAGCACTGTTCGCGGTGGAGCCCAATGAGTCAAGGAATCTGAGATCCCCTGTTCCTCCATTGCCGTGAAGCATGATCACTACCGGATGAGGGCCTGATCCAGAAGCGGGGACAATGACCTTTGCAGTCCGACTGTATCCGCTGGGCTGTTGCGACCAAGTTTGAGTGATGGAGAGAGTTGTGCTAGTGAGATCTCCATTCGAGCATGGACCCCAGTCAAGTAAAATAAGACTGATGTCTGCGGAGTCGACCAGACCACTGTTGTCGAAGTCGGCAGTTCCATTGCCGCCAAAATCAAGTAGCAACAGACCAATGTCCGATCCGTCGATTTGGCTATTGTTGTCTAAGTCAGTCAAACACTGCGCTCGCGCCGACCGGGTCAATGGCATAAGCATCGTCGTAGACAACAACACAAGAAGAACGGCATATGCTTTTTTCAATTTAAGAACTCCAAATATTTAAATCCACAATGTAAGAATTGAAATGGAAGTTAGAACGACTTAGGGGATTACTCATTATTAAAAATGACATGTAGATTAAATTTTTCTACAAATACATGCGCTTTCAGTATAGCAAGTCGTCGTTGCCGAAATCAATACATCCGCCTACGCACCTTCCACCCAACGCGTGAGGGTGTGAACGATTGGCAAACCCCAGCGCTTATTTCTGTAGTCTTTGATGAACTGCGAGCAGTTCGTTAATTTCCGTTGAGTTTTTCGCCTTTCAATACTTGCGCCATACTTCGGTGAGCGCTGTCCATGGACCGACTCACGCAACGGGCGCAGGGCCTGTAGGCAATACAGTATACTATAATTGATTGCTCAAATTCCACAGCACACAATTAATAGTTACGGGGTTGGTGCTGGCGTCAATCATGAGTGCAAAAGCATCGGCGCAGTCACAAGTTGGCCCAGGGGTTTCGCGCACCGCCGTGATCAAGGATTATGTATTACCTGATCATACTGGTTTGAAACCACCTGAATTCTATGAACCTTGGGAGCTTATGAATGGTATTCGTCGCGCGGAATTTGGTTCCGATTTGTTAAGTCCACGCCGCTTCCTGCCGTTCTTTGATCCGCGTCCGATGGAAAGCAACATTGATTTTGGGGAAATTGATCGACCATTTGGGTTTGCTCCGGTGAATCCCATTTTTCCAGATCCGCTTGAGGTGCCGATGCGACCAATTCGTGGTTTGGAGCATCTTTTGTATGAGCAATGCAGCACGATGTCCAACATTTATTACACGCTTGTGTTGCAAGGGGTTTCTCGCACATTGCCAGGGCAAGGCAACTTGGCCGGCGTGGGTCGGCTCGATGTGAATTTTCTCACAGTGCTTGCCAAATCGCCCGAATATGGAACCAGCGCCGTGCAAATTCTTTTTCGGCAACACAATATCCTGGGACAACCTGCGAATTGGACACCCGGTGGCGCATCGGGATCTTTCTTCTTCATGAACTCGCTGCAAAATGCAGACAATACAACCTTGAACATTGTCAGTTATCAACAGGGATTTCTGAACGACCGAGTTGTTTTAAGCACCGGGAAATTGCATCCGAATCAATTTTTTATGTTGAATTTCTATGCCAACGATGAATCACGCCAATTTCTGAATGGGTCGTTCGACGGCAACAGCGTTTTTCAGCCCGCGCAAGGAACATATGCGCCTGGCTTTGTCTCACAAGTCATTCCGTGTGATGACATATATGTCAACTCAGCCATCTTTGATATTGCGGATTATCCAGGCAATTCTTTTCAAAATTTAAATGAAGGCTTGTATTGGGCGGGTGTGGAAGTTGGATGGACGCCAAATTGGCTGAATAAGTTCTCACGATTCAACGTGACCTTGGGAACAACCAACGCTGGGAATCAATCGTTTGCTGGGTATGGGAACATCACTGGCGTCAAACAGACCAACTCCATGATTGGATTTCTGGCGCAACAACAATTCAACGACTGGCTTGGAGTTTTCGTCGAATATGGATTGGGCGAAAGCAACAATGTTGTCGCCCAACAAGAAGTGAGCGCCGGGATTTCAATCGTGCGTCCATTCGGTCGTCCCGATGATGACTTTGGGATCGCCTATGCGTGGACGAAACCAACCAATAATTATGGCGATGAGATTCCTGGTAGCGATCCGCAAAGCGCTACCGTTCTTGAGACTTTTTATCGCCTCCAAATCACCGACAGCATGCAGCTCTCGCCCGACTTGCAAGTGTCTTTCAATCCAGCCAGCGGCGATGGAAGTGCGGTTGTTTCTTTGGCGTTACGACTCAAAATGCAATTCTGATAATGGACACCATTTCATTTTTTAAGGGAACACTTGTCAATGATGAATAAAAATATGTATGTCATGATGATCGCAATTGTGACCGCATGTGGCGGATTATTGTTTGGCTATGACGTGGGCGTGATTAGCGGAGCGCTCTTGTTTCTTGGAAAAAACTTTTCATTGAATGACGAAGGATTGGAAATTGTCACAAGCGCGGTGCTGGTTGGAAGCATCCTTGGCGCACTTGGTGCAGGTTGGTATACGCGCCGATTTGGTGGACGATCCGCAAATATGCTGGCGGGCGCCATCTTTGTCGTTGGCGCGTTTGCAAGCGCGGCATCGGATAGCGCCGAAACACTGGCGATATCGCGGCTCATTGTTGGCCTTGGCATTGGTATTACCGCTGTCGCCGCGCCATTGTATATCGCTGATATTGCCCCGCCGGATCGCCGCGGCATGATGATCACGCTCTATCAACTTTTCATCACCATTGGAATCCTTGTCAGTTATGTCGTGGATCTCATCTCGGCTCCACATTGGCGTGTGATGTTCGGGTTGGGCGCGGTTCCTGGTGTCGTGCTCGCCGTGGGAATGGCTTTTCTGCCATACAGCCCGCGTTGGCTTGCGACGCGAGGGCGTATGGCCGAGGCAAAAAAAGTTCTTGATCAAACACTGGAACCTGCCATGGCCGAAACCGCCTTGCGCGAAATACAAGCTGATATCGAGCGTCAGAAAAATGATCCCCAATGGTGGCTTGCCTTTCGATCCCGCGCCGCAAAGAAGGCGTTGATTATCACCACAACGCTGGCGATATTCCAACAACTCATCGGGATCAATGCAATTATTTATTACGCGCCACGCATTTTTCAGAAGGCTGGATTTGTGGATGAAAAGGCCGCGCTCTGGGCCACATTGGTTATTGGCGTTGTCAATGTTGTTGCCACATTCATCACCATTGGAATGGTGGACAAATCAGGAAGGAGAAAATTGCTCATTTGTGGCTTGGCCGGCATGGTCACATCGCTGGGAATTTTGGGTATCGCATTTCAACAATTTGACCGAATCGATACCCAACAAAGTTCAATACAAGCTTCCGCCACACCATCGACCACTCAAGTTGACGCAAAGACCCCCGCCATCAATGCCCCCGTTGATGTCGCTGCGCCAAAAGATCTTCCCAGCACTGCCCAGGGATCAGAAACACTGGCATGGCTCACTCTGGTGTGCGTGATTGTGTATATCGCATGTTTTGCATTCAGCATGGGTCCATTAGTGTGGGTACTGATTGGCGAAATGTTTCCGATTCAGGCCCGTTGCACTGGCAACGCAATCGCCTGTGGAGGAAATTATTTTGCCAACTTTATTGTGGCTGCGACATTTCTGAGCCTGCTCAATGCATTTGGAGCCAGTAACACATTCCTGCTCTTTGCAAGTATTTCAATGTTCGCCCTTCTCTTTGTGCTGTTTTTCCTGCCCGAAACTGCGGGACGAACATTGGAAGAAATTGAGCGCGATTTGGGGGAGCAATTGCCCACTTCGTCAAGCACAAGCATGCCCAACTGAATTGTAAGTTCATGTACCGCACTGCGCACACGCACGGATAATGTAAGAAACTGCCAATTCAATCAATATTGGCGGATTTTTTGTTGACATCACATTGAAGCGTCCTTTGGCGACAACAGGTCCTGGCACGGTGCCTGCTATGTTTTTGTAGTTGTATATATTGTTTGTTTCAGTGCGCTCATCCGCTATGCTTGCCTTGTCTACTTCAGTCAGTTCACGAACCCATTCAAGGATTGAACCATGTCTACCGAGTATGCCACCACCGAACGTCAGCAGTCCTTCTTGGACAAAGTTCAAGATTCCCGCCACGAGCGCAACATTATCAACGGTCTTGCGCCATTCCTTGATGAAAAAGCCCCCGCCGACATGCTTGGTCTTTACTCATCAACCGAACTTGTGCAATTGCGTGTCCTGAAGGGAACGGATCGCGATCTTGAAAAGCGCATGCCAGTGAAGATGACGCGCCATTATTTTGAACTTGCCAAACAGAGCGCGCCTATTCGCCGCATTGTGAAGGCGGACCCCTCCGAAACCATGGACCTGGCTGGCTCTGAGGACCCCGGCTTTCAAATGGACTACAGCCCAGTTGAAGGCATGTTGCACAAGTATGAAATGGGTCTTCTTTATGTTGTCTCCACCTGCTCGGCGCACTGCCGCTTCTGCTACCGCGAGGAACTGATCGCGCGCAAGGAAATTACGCGTCAAGACGGCACTGTTGCCAAGAAGGGCATGGCGACCATTCCAGAGGTGGTCGCATATATCAAACGCTTTAACGCGGAAGTTGCCGCCAATGGCGGACACCACCCAACCTGTGGCCGTGAAAAATTGCGCGAGATACTCATGTCGGGCGGCGATCCCATGGTGCTGAACAATTCAAAGATCGCGGCGTGGCTGGGCGCGCTTGCGGAGGCGGGTGTTGAGTCGATCCGCATCGGCACCAAGGAAATGGCATTTTATCCTGAGCGATTTGACGACGCATTTGTCGCGATGCTTGACAACTTCCACCAGACATATCCCGAAGTTGGTTTGCATATTGTGGTTCACTTTGAACACCCCGATGAATTTCTTGCCAAGGACGCCGACGGCAAGTACATCCACAACGCGCAAGGCTTTTTGCAGTGGGTTCCCGTCACTGGTGCCGCCATGCGTCGCCTTGTGTCGCGCGGTTGGTTAAGCGTTGAGAACCAAACGCCAATCATGAAGGGAATCAACGATGATGCCGACGCACTTCGCATTTTGCAACGCGAATTCAAGCGTGCTGGCGGCGAGAACCACTACTTCTTCTGTGGTCGCGACATCATTGCCTACCGCGCCTTCAATGCACCGATTGAACGCGTGTGGCAAATCCTCAATGAATCGCAGAAGGGATTGTCTGGCGTTGAAAGCCACGCACGACTTTCCATTACCCACTACAAGGGCAAGACCGAAGTCTGCGCTGTCACCGACCACCCTATCCCCGGACTCAAGGGCAGCGAGAACGGCGTGGTCATATTCAAGATTCTGCGCAACGCCGGCTCCGCCAAAGACAAAGGCAAGATTTGCATTGTGGGCCGCAATCCAGAGGCGTTGTGGTTCGACGGGTTCGCCGATCGCGTGCTCTATGACGAGGCAGGTCTCTTTGATTACTCACGCGTGAAGAGCGCGCGTGTGACCCACGCGGCAGCACCAACACCATCCTGCCGATGATCGACAAGCGCGTTGGTAGCGCCCGCGAGGCGGTCGCCGACATCTCCGATGGCGCCACTGTCATGATCGGTGGCTTTGGCGAAGCGGGAAGTCCAATCGAGCTCATTCATGCCCTGATTGATCAGGGCGCGAAAAACTTGACGGTCGTGAGCAACAACTCGGGCACTGGCCTGGTTGGACTTGCCGCGCTTCTGCGCGCGCAGCGTGTCAGCAAGATCATCTGCTCGTTTCCTAAAACCGCAGGCTCAACCGTGTTCCCTGATCTGTATCGCGCTGGAAAAATAGAGCTTGAACTTGTACCGCAAGGAACACTAGCCGAGCGCATCCGCGCTGGTGGCGCTGGAATTGTGGGGTTTTACACGCCGACCGCGGTGGGCACGCCGCTGGCGCAAGGCAAAGAGTCGCGCGTGTTCGACGGCCGCGAACATGTGCTAGAGCTGGGCATTCGCGCCGACTTCACGCTGATCAAAGGCCGCGTATCCGACACGCACGGCAATGTTCTGTACCACCGCACCGCGCGAAACTTCGCGCCCATGATGGCCACCGCCGCCACCGTGACCATTGTGCAAGTGGCCCAAGTTGTTGAAGCCGGCGAACTTGATCCAGAGGGGATTGTCACCCCCGGCATCTTTGTGGATCGAGTGGTGCATGTGCCGTCGCCGGCGCTTGAATCCGCGCTCAACGAAGTTGGAGCAAGTTACCCATGAGCGTTGCCACTTCCATCGGTTGGACACGCGACGAAATCGCGCAGCGTGTTGCGCAGGACATACCCAACGGTTCCTATGTGAATCTTGGAATTGGCATTCCCGAACTTGTCGCACGACATGTGCCCCAGGGGCGAACATTTATCTATCACACCGAGAACGGACTGCTTGGCATGGGTCCATCACCCGCCGCGGACCAAGGTGATCCCGAACTCATCAACGCGGGGAAACGCCGCGTGACCATGATGCCTGGCGCCGCGTTCTTTGACCAAGCCACAAGTTTCGCCATGATTCGCGGCGGGCATCTTGATCTTTCAGTGTTGGGCGCTCTGCAAGTTGCCGCCAACGGCGATCTGGCCAATTGGTCAACCGGCGCTGACGACGCCATTCCCGCCGTGGGCGGCGCAATGGATTTAGTTGCTGGCGTGAAGCGAGTGTTTGTCATGACAACGCATGTCACCAAGGAAGGCGAGCCAAAGCTTGTTCCAAGCTGCTCCTATCCGCTCACTGGCCGCGGCGTTGTGACTCGTATTTACTCGGACTTGGCGGTCATTGATGTGACTGCGCGCGGATTTGCTCTTGTGCAACTGGCGCCTGGCCTATCATTTGAGTTTGTGCAAGAGCGCACTGGCGCGCCGATCATCAACCTTGCACTTGAGGCAAGCAAATGAAAAAGGAAATGAACATGGCAACCAACTCGGCCAAAGAAGTAGCGACTCCCACAACGAGCCACAGCGCGGAACTTTTTGCGCGCGCCAAAAGGGTCATGCCCGGCGGTGTCAGCCGCAATACCGTGCTTTGGTCATCGGTTCCCCCCTATGTGGCGTATGGAAAAGGCTGCCGCGTCACCGACATAGACGGAGTTACGCGCATCGACTTTGCCAACAATGTCGCTTCACTGATCCACGGACACGCGTACGCGCCCATTGTGGAAGCTGCCTCGGCGCAACTTGCGCTCGGGAGCGCCTTCATGATGGCCACCGAGCAGGAAGTTCTGCATGCGGAGCACCTGTGCTCGCGCAGCGATGGCTTTGACCAAATTCGATTTGTGAATTCCGGCACCGAAGCCGTCATGGCCGCGCTGAAAGCCGCGCGCGCGTTCACTGGTCGCCCCAAGATTGCCAAAGTGGAAGGTGCATACCACGGCGCCTACGACTATGTGGAAACCAGCCAGGGCTCATCGCCCGCCAACTGGGGCGCTGTTGATCATCCAAATCGCGTGCCGCTGGTGCATGGTCAGCCGCAATCCGCCATGGACGATGTGGTGGTGATTCCTTTCAACGATGTTGATCGATCCATCGCGCTACTGAACGAGCACCGTGGTGAACTTGCATGCGTGCTGCTTGACCTCATGCCACACCGCGTGGGGTTAAAGCCCGCGTCGCGTGAGTTTGTGACCGCCATGCGCGAGTGGACCGTGAAGAACGGCGCGCTTCTTGTGCTGGATGAAGTCATTACCTTTCGCACGCACTACGGCGGCGCGCAGCAGGGTTACGATATTCATGGCGATCTCACCGCGCTGGGCAAGATGATCGGCGGCGGCTTTCCAGTGGGCGCGCTTGCTGGTCGCGCCGATGTCATGCAAGTGCTCAATCCGGGCGCGGCCAAACTTCTCTTTCCACTGTCAGGCACATTCTCCGCAAATCCAGTCACCATGACCGCGGGACGAATCGCCATGGAGCACTTTGATCAACCCGCCGTGGCGCGCTTGAACGCGCTTGGCGAGCGCGTACGCAATGGCATTGCGCAAGCCATCCATCGCACCAAGGCTTGCGCCAGCGTGACTGGCGGCGGAAGCATGTTTCGCCTGCACATGAAAGCCGATGTACCAGCGAACTACCGCGAGGCCTACCCCAGCGCCGATGAGAATCGCCGACTCAAGATGATGCTTGAACACCTATTCGACCAAGGTTTCCTGATGGTTGGCACATGCACGGGCATGCTGTCAACTCCCATGACCGAGGCAGACATTGACGCGCTGGTGGCAGCGATGGAAAGTGGACTGAGAAAGATCGGCTGAACACACGCACGCCTGCTCAAACAGCGTTGCAAGTCCCTGCCCAATGCCAACACACAGCGCCGCCAGACCGCGCTTGGCACCGCGCCGTTAAGTTTCATGAACTAGCCTGACAACAATGGGGGGCCACTTGCTGCCAGTGGACGCCCCATCGCAATCACGCGCGCACTGAACAACTGCTTCGGCGTGGCGTGATTGCCGGCGTAAGGCGCGTCTGCAAAGGAACCCTCTAGCGCACAATCCAGTCGATGACGAAGATGCAAACCAGCATTGCAATGTAGAAAAGAAAAGTCTCACCTGACAACATGTAGATTCAAACGCTGTCACTCGGGATTTTGAGTTCACTTGTGCGGATGTCGAAATCAATACGGTCGGGAGGCGTCGTCCGCACGCGCTCGTAGAGCCTCAGCAGCTGCACTTTTTGGAACTCATTCTTCGCATCGAGAAACCACAGAAACAGGACCGGAAAAAAGGCAATGTAAGCCACCCTCACCCCATCCACTTGCGACACGAGAGCGAGGAACACTGCAACGAGGCTCACGCACTACTGCCGCGAATACATGACGGCCCTGTTGAACTGCTCGAGTTCTGAATAATAATATTGTTGATGGGAATTCGCATTTCCAGCGTCGCGGGCGGGCGCCCAACAAGTCCGCCGAGGAACACTGATTCCATGCCTTGACTGTGCCACCGCAGTGCTTGAGTGCGAGCGTCGGGCGACAATGTGGCGCGCTCGGACATTGCCCTTGCCGCGGAGCGTTCCCGTGCGTCCCCCATCGCTTCGACGGTGGTCGAGTGGCGCAAATGAACGCAATGATTCCATGCGACATCCACGGCGCCTTTGAAGAATTAGAAAATTTTCAAATCCCGTGTGTCATTGCTGCTTGCGCGCAGTCGATCGCGGTCTGAAATGTCATTGCTGCTTCAGCGCGGCGTATCGCGCTGCGAATCAGTCATCAGAGTCCGCAGTCATACTCCGGCATCGGATCGTCAAGCCACTGGCCAACATGCCGCCAGATGCGCTCAATGATCTGCGCATCATTGATGAGTGACATCATGATCAGTCAAATTGGGCGCATCTGGTGCTGGCATTGGGGACACAACAGCGGATCAACTTCCCAGACTTTCATGATCAAGCTTGATGAGTTCGCGCCACGATCGCAATGGAATGCGCCGCGGCTTCGACTCATGATGCTCGATAATTTCCACAGCTGTTTCCACAGCTGAGTTTGCTGCCGCACCACACCACTGCTCTGCTGCCGCGTACTCGCACGCGGCCTCCTCGGCACGCTTGCTGCGCTGACCACACATCTTGTTGGAATACCAGCCGTCGTAACGCACCATCTGTAAACGCTTGTCTGGAATGTGCTGCGTAACAATCATAAATGATTGGGGCGATGAAATCGCACGCGCTGTTCAACGATGGATACGGCCCAGCCAGCGCCATGCTTTTTACAGTCTCCTCGATCGAATGCGTGGTGACGATCAGGTCCGCTGATCCCACGCGCGGGTCGGATCCCCACACACGATTTGAGGCGTACAAGCCCGCGCTGGCAGCAATATTTAAAGTGTATTCACGAATCTGCAGACCCTTGATGTCCCGCAACACCACATCGCAATCCACTGAAATCACAATTGCAATCGGCTTGGCGATTGGCAATGTGTCGTGGCGCACTGTCCAGAACTGCGTTTGCTGATCCAAATATGTCTAGAATTTTGCGGCATTTCATTGGCGTTCAGCTTTGGCTGGCCACTTTGACAACCACAACAAAGCCACATAAGCGCCCCCGTGAGCACGAGCAACAATGTATTTGGCTTAAGCATCTTAGAATGATCAAGTAAACTATACCAATGAAAACAGCCATATTGCTCATGCCCCCACAGACCTATTTGCGCGCGAGTCAATGCGTCTAGTATTAATTTCTTATTTTTAATTCGTCAATTGAATTTTATACTTACACATTTCTAGGAGCCTGTCATGTACGGAATGGTGAATAAATCGGTGCAAGCACTTGTCACGACCACATTCGGCATTGACAAATGGGAATCCATTAAAAGAAAGGCGGGCGTGAAGGAAGATGTTTTCCTGAGCAATGAAAGCTACCCCGACTCCATAACCTATGGCTTGATTGGCGCGGCCACAGAAGTGCTGGGAATGAGCGCGGACGAAATTCTGTTCGCTTTTGGCGAGTTTTGGATTCTGCACACTGCGCGAGAGGAATACGGGGACATGCTCAGTTCCGCTGGCCGCAATTTGCCGGAGTTTCTGGAATACCTTCCAATGTTTCACATTCGCGTGGCGCTTATTTTTCCAAATCTCAAACCGCCGCGCTTTGAATGTTCCAATCGGAAAGCGGATCGAATCACCATGCACTACTTCAGCCACCGCCCTGGCTTGTCCGTTTTTGTGCGGGGTCTATTCAGTGGCGTTGCCAAATTGTATAACACGCCCGCGCAAATCACGCAGACCAAATTCAAAGACAAGGGCGACGACCATGACGAATTTCTTGTCTATTGGGGCGACGCGGCCAAACAATGACTCAGGCAGATTTCATGATTGACCGCGAGCAGTTTTCAAAACTGTTTCCGTTTCACTTTCTACTAGACGCAAACATGCGCGTGTTGCAAACTGGCGCCGTGTTGGCCCGCATTTGCCCACAATTTTGCGTGGGCCAGGAATTGAATGATCACTTTTCGCTCTTTGATTTGTCAAGCGACCGCGCGAAACGGATCACTCCAGAATTGATATCGCGTCGACAAACTGGAATCTTTATATTCGAATCCGCAACATCTAATTTATCGTTGCGCTTGCAAGCGATAATTTTGCGCGACCCAGAGCGATATCTTTTTCTTGGCTCACCATGGGTGCGTACACTCAAGCAAATGCAATTGTTGCAATTGGTGATGAACGATTTTGCGCTACATGATTCCACTGTTGACCTGCTTCAGATGACTCAAACCAACGATATAATCAAGAGAGATTTATATCAACTCGTGGCCGATCGCACCGCTAAACTTTCATTGGCCAACGCCGAACTGTCGCGCGTCATGCGCTCCAAGGATGATTTCTTGTCGGCCATGAGCCATGAATTGCGCACGCCACTGAACGCCGTGCTTGGACTTTCCGAATCGCTGGCCGAGGGCGTTTACGGCGAGATGAACGCAAAACAAGCCCAGTCCATCAACACCATCGCGGAAAGTGGCCGCCACCTTTTATCTCTGATCAACGACTTGCTGGACCTTGCCAAAATTGGCGCCGGCAAAATGGAATTGGAGTTGAACAACGCCAATATGGAAGATGTGTGCCAAGCAAGTCTGCGATTGGTTCTTGGGCAGGCGCAAAAGAAAAATTTAAATCTCACGCTGGCTATGAACGATAAATCCGTCATGCTTATGGCCGACGAACGCCGCCTGAAACAAATATTGGTGAATCTGCTTTCCAACGCAGTGAAGTTCACTCCGGATGGCGGCAGCGTGACTCTGGAGACCATGTGGGATTTGGAAAGTGAATCACTTATGTTCTCCGTTCGGGACACTGGCATTGGAATTACCACTGAAGATTTAAAGCGACTCTTTAGTCCCTTCACACAATTGGATTCCAAACTTTCCCGCCAGTACGCGGGAACTGGACTTGGTCTAAGCCTGGTGCTGAAGTTGGCCGAATTGCATGGTGGTAGCGTGACGGTGGAAAGTGAAATTGGCAAAGGCAGCTGCTTCACCCTTCGGATTCCTGGCAAGGGTTTAGAGAATGCGATTCGTGGCGGCGACAAAGGCGCTGTCACCATTTCTGAAATCTCGCCCACCAAGATACTTCCAAGCAACACTCCGCTCGTCTTGGTGGCCGACGACAATGAGATCAACCTGATTACGGTATCTGATTATTTGCGTGCGAATCAATGGCGTGTGATCCAGGCGCGCGATGGTTTGGAGGCGGTCAAAATGGCTCGTCAGCACGCTCCTTCATTGGTGCTCATGGATATTCAAATGCCCCAGATGGATGGCCTTGACGCCATCGTCCATTTGCGTGCCGACAACCAATATGCGAAAATCCCCATCATTGCGTTGACTTCCTGCGCCATTGGGGGCGACCGCGAACGTTGCATGGCTGCTGGCGCCAACGACTATCTGAGCAAGCCAGTGAATATGAAACAATTGGTGAAGATTATGCATGCCCTCTTACCCAAAGACGAAACGCGCTAAATCAAATTCGTCATGACTACATCATCAACTATTTTAATTGTGGATGATGAACCAGGTGGCCGTGAAACATTGGATGCGTTGCTCACTCCATCTGGTCACAACTTGCACTTCTGCGACAACGGTCTTGACGCGCTGAAGCAAGCCAGTATTTTGCAGCCCGATATTATTTTGCTTGATATCATGATGCCCGTCATGGACGGCTTTGAAGTGTGCCGCAGACTTCGTATGGACCCTTTGTTGGCGGATGTGCCTGTGGTCATGACCACCGCGCTCGATGACAAGGTGTCGCGGATCCGAGGCATTGAGGCGGGCGCCGACGATTTTATTACCAAACCGATCGATCGCATGGAAATTCGCGCGCGCGTCAACACCATCATCCGCTTGAATCGCTATCGAAAGTTAATGAAGCAACAAGCCGATTTGCTGCAGGCTCACCATGAATTGCAGGACGCCTACGATGCCACGCTCAAAGGCTGGGTGCGAGCCCTGGATTTTCGAGACAACGAAACAGGAGATCATTCGCGGCGTGTCACGCTACTCACGGTTGAACTTGCGCGCATAATGGGAATGAATGAGGATGAACTTGTTCATGTGCGTCGCAGCGCTTTACTACACGATATTGGAAAGATGGCCGTGCCCGATTATATTTTACACAAGCCCGGTCCGCTGACGGAAGCGGAGTGGGACATCATGCGAAAGCATCCGCAATTTGCGATTGAGTTGCTCGAGCCCATTGAATATCTGCGACCCGCGCTTGTTATTCCTTTGTGCCATCACGAACGCTGGGACGGCACGGGCTACCCACGCGCAATCAAAGGCGAAGAAATTCCTTTGGCTTCGCGTATTTTCGCCGTGGTCGATGTGTGGGACGCGTTGTCATCCGATCGCCCCTACCGCAAGGCTTGGCCTTATGAAAAGATCGTGGAGCACATGCGCCAGCAATCAGGAACGCACTTTGATCCCAAGGTGGTAGCACTCTTTTTGCAAATGATGGTTGGCGCCTAAGAAACTTCACAAGCCGCGACCACAAGTGGCGCTTGATTGTGCAACGGCACTGGAAATGCGAAGACCTATCAAGCACACTCACGCCCGCTCGAACAGCGTTGCAAGTCCCTGCCCAACGCCAACACAAAGCGAAGCCACACCGCGCTTGGAGTTGCGCCGTTGCATTTCGTGGACAAGCGTGACCACAATACGAGCGCCACTTGCTCCAAGTGGATGCCCCATTGCGATCGCCCCGCCATTCACATTCACGCGCGCCATGTCAAAGCCAAGTTCGCGCACACACGCAATGGACTGCGCCGCAAACGCCTCATTCAACTCAATCAAGTCGATGTCGCCAGCGGCAAGACCAGTGCGCGCGAAAAGTTTCTTCACCGCAGGTACAGGCCCAATGCCCATGTGCGCTGGATCCACACCCGCCGACGCGCATGCTCCCACAAAGGCGAGCGGCTTTAAGCCAAGCGCGGCCGCGCGTGACGCTTCAACAAGTACAAGCGCGGCGGCGCCATCGTTCATGCCTGATGAGTTGCCAGCGGTCACCGTGGCATCGGTCGCCTTTGAGAACGCGGGCTTGAGCGCGGCAAGCTTTTCAAGTGTGGTGTCCGAACGCGGATGTTCGTCGGTGTCAAACATGATCGACGGCTTCTTGCCTTGGACAATCTCAACTGGCGCAATCTCGTCGCGCCATCGACTAGCGGCGTGTGCGGCGGCCCACTTCTGCTGGCTCGCAAGCGCGAACGCGTCTTGATCAGCGCGCGAAACATGGTGGGCGCGCGCCACATTCTCTGCGGTTTCGCCAAGCGAGATCGGTGGATACATGGCGGCCATGCGCGGATTCACAAAGCGCCAGCCAATGGTGGTATCGACCATTTGCTGCTCGCGGCCAAAAGCCTGATCGGCCTTGCTCACTACATACGGCGCGCGACTCATGGACTCGACGCCACCCGCGATCATGATGTCGCCAGCGCCCGACTCGATCATGCGCGCCGCAAGATTCACCGCCTCAAGGCCCGAGGCGCACAGGCGGTTCACCGTTGCACCAGCCACGGTCGGGGGAAGACCCGCCAACAGCGCGGCCATGCGCGCCACATTGCGATTGTCCTCGCCTGCTTGGTTCGTTGCGCCAAAGTACACATCCTCAATAAGCGCGGGGTCAATGCCAGCGCGCGCCACGGCAGCGCGCATGACATACGCGGCCAAGTCGTCTGGGCGCACCACGGCAAGCGCGCCCCCGTGACGACCAATGGGTGTTCGAATGGCTGCAACAATGGCGACTCTGCGGGACATGCAAGCAATCTACCGCAGGTATCCCCCAAGCGCCGCAGGCATTATATTGCTGAACCGAATGCCCCCACTTGCACAACCATTGTTGAATGAAATCACCGCCAAAGTTGCCGCCATTGAAGGCGCCGATGCGGCCAGTGCGGGACCGCACTGGGGCGCCATGCACAAATTGCTGTTGAAGGCTAAGGTGGAACCCGCCGCCATTATGCGTTTGGTGGGCGCGCGCGATGTGAAGGAATTAAAGCGAGTCGCGGCGCGCTTGCGTGGAGAGGAAGTTGCCGATGATGTGGTTGCGCCCGCGGCGGCGGCCGTGGCGGTGGACGCATCCGTGATGCAGAGTGCGCTGAAGATATTCCGTCGGCGCGTGAAGTTTGCGCAGTTAGACGCCGAAAGCAAGTTGGGAGTTGGACCCATGAGCGGCGGAGCGCAACACAAGATTGACGCCATGATTCCCCCGCGCGAATTTCCTATGGAAGTGTGGGAAGCCTTGGTGCACGCGGGCAAACTTCGCCGCGAAGGACAAGGTTTTTACTCGCTTGTGGATGACAACAGCCAAGTGCATTGGTGAGTTGCGCGCGGGCGCGGCATTAAAATTATGTATTGCTCAAGGGAGGCGCAGGCGGTTGTGGTGGGCGATTGTCATTGTTCTTCATGTTCTTCCTTGGCCTACCCCGATAACGGTCATCATTTTGATTTTCGTCATTTTGATTACGGCCATCGTCATCGCCTATTTCATAGCGCTCTATAAACACTTCAACATTGCTGTTTGGATTACCGGTCATGCCTTTGAAGTCATCTGGATTGACATATATTCCGCGCATTGGACCAGGCTGCATTTGGTTGCCACGGGATTGGGTGCGCTGACCAAACAAAAATGCGAGAAACAAAAGCAGGGCAATCAGTATGACCAATATCGCAATGCGCAGCCGTTTCACCGAGGTTTCTAGCTTCTTCAATCGCTCGGCGGCATGGCACAATGCCCCCATATCGGTTGCACAAGACATGGCGCAGGCTTTACACACGGATGCGTGATGGGCGTTGGTTTCAGCGTGAGCATCGCGGGATGCGGAGTCGGTCATGGTGGCTTTCTTGCAAAGGTTTTCGGAATGGTTGAATTCAAATCAGCGATAATCAATAATGATCAATGCATTGTAATCAATGATCGGATCTTGAGGTAATTGGCACTTGAACCGTTGTGCTGGCGTGCAATAGAACCAAATGCAATGAAATATTTTCCAAGGCAATGGAGTGTTCCTGTGCGATCACATGCGCGTAGGCGTTGAGTTGGAACGCGTGGTGCTGCGCTCGCTGCTGCTTCCACAGCTCCAATGAGTGCGTGTCAGAATTGAAGGAATCGGTCTTAAAGTCAATAATGCGTGCGCTGTGCCATTGGATTGAATTGTCCTTTGATATGCCAAGCAATTCCACACGGTCAATGATTCCTTCTTGCACGCCGCCGTCAGCAAACAAGCGCACGAATTTGCGCTCGTTCAACACAGCGCATGAGGCGGCGGGCTTGGCCAACATGGATTGAATTTCAGAACTTGTGAGCTGCGCGATGGTGTCGCCCACCACTTGTTCAATGGCGGATTTGTCGCGCTGTGGAAATTGCGCGAGCGCCTTGGCCACCAGGTTGGAAATGAAACCGGGCGCATGAGGGTTCCAGTTGTCGCTCCACTGGATACTTTCAGCCACCAAGTGGGCAATGGTGCCTCGTTCGGTTGCCAACAGCGCGCCGCGCTGCAACGCGGACGATTGATTCGTGGCGGTGGCGGCTGCAGATATTGAAAAACTTTCGTGGCGGGATGAAGGCGAACTACGCGCACGAGTGTGAACCGCGCTTGGTGCGGACTTGCATATGGGCACAATTTCCATTGTGTCGTCTTGCGCTTCGCTTGCTTTGGAGTGATTTGGCTTCCAATGTTCATCGCCAATCGTCATGATCTCAAACGCTGCGGACCGTTCCATGACAAATTGTTCAACGGATGTTGCTTGCGCATTATTGACGGAATCCACTTGCACGGATGCCAAGGAGATTGTTTGCGCGGATGGTTGCACGGCATCGGGCAGCTCGTACGCCAACTCCGACAGGCGCATGCCAGGCATGGAACATATGGCGTCGTACACAATGCCGGCGGGTGTTGCGCCAATGCCATCTTTTTTGCGCGCGCCAACAATCCACAAGCCTTGCTTCGCTCGGGTCAGGGCAACATACAACTGGCTCAGTTGCTCCTGCAGGCGGAATTCTTGGGCGTAATTCATTGTGTCTTGATAGCGCTCTGGAATGAGGTCGCCAGAAATCCACGGCACAATACAGGTTGGTGGCTGCAGCGGCTGCTGGCGATTGACCGCGAATGTTGGACGGGTGCTTTCCAATTTATCCGCGCCCGCGTGGTACACAACCATGTCCCACTCCAAGCCTTTGGCTTGATGAATGTTAATGACATGAATGGCATTGGCGCGTGCGTCTTGCACGCGCACAGCAGCGAGGGAGTCCACAAGTTCCTCCACGCTTCGTGTGCCCTGCTCCTCAAGACGAGTTGTTTCTTGAATCAGACGCGCAATTCGCAACTGATCGCTTTGATCAAAGAGCTTCGTGCCAGAGTGCGAGAGTTGACGATGCCACCGCGTGAATGCCCCTGCCACGCCCAACTGCGCAAGCTGCTCGCGAATTGCGCGCGCGGCAGTTTCGCGCTGGCAAACGCGTTCATGCAACACCTTTTTATCATGATGATTGCATGCCCACTCTTGCTTGAGCCCAAGCACTTGCGCCAGTGGCGTTGTCGCGACTCCAAATAAACTAATGGTGTCCCCAGGATGCGAACTGAATCGCAGCGCGTCCAGAAACGCGACAACCGCTGGTGAAGTTTGCATATCGCCGCCGGCCAAAGCCACACATGCGACGGGGTTGGGGTGGTTGCGAATGCACTCCACAAGTTTGGCCACATCTTTGTTGCGGCGCGCGATGATTGCAACCTTGGCGTCGCCTTTGAATCGGCGGAATTGTTCCATGGCAATACTTGCGCTTTCACTGATCAGACGGCGCTCAACGGCGGCAGCGGAAACCCCCTTCACCGATGGAAGCATGCGAACTTGGACGCATCCAGCAAGATTTTTGCACTTGTCGGCGGATTCATGCAAGACATACTGAGCGGACCACTTTGTTATGGCGGAATAAAATCGCCTGGAAACTTCATCCTCAATCAGATCAAGAACCTCGCTCTCGCCGCGCTTGAGTCGCGTAAACAAGTGGTCCACAAATCGCAAGATCACGGGCGAACTGCGATAGGAAGTATGCAGAGTGACCGAGTCGTCCACATCATGTTCGCCGCGGCCATTGTGGATCATATTTTTAAAATCGCACAGCAAGCGCGGTTCGCCGGCGCGCCAGCCGTAAATGGATTGCTTGGGATCACCCACCACCAGCAAGCTGCGCACGCGGTCGTGGTTGTCCGTGGAGGCAATTTCCTGCGCCAATGGTCGCAACGCTTGCCACTGGCCAACGCTCGTGTCTTGAAACTCGTCAAGCAACAAGTGGTCAATGCGCGCATCCAGTCGAAAGGCAATCTCGGGAATACTGGCATGATTCATGGCGTGCGACAAACGGCGTGTGACGGATTCAAATGTGACCTTCTCATCCTGCGCCATCATGCGCTTCCATGCGTCGTCAATGAGGAGAAGAAATTGCGCCCAGGCAAGCGCTTGATCAGCAATCGCGCCGTCTTGCAGGGCGGTGATGTGGTCCAGCAGAATTTGAATTTGCTTAACACAACCCGCGGGAACGGGCTGGCGGGAAAAAATGGGGTTGTTCGGGTTTTCCACCACGGCCGCCGGTGGTCCGCTTTTTTTCCAATCTTCCCAACTCCTTTTCTTGCCTTTTAGCGTGGGCGGAGGCGGGCTTAATTTTTCAACCATGGCGGCATACGATTTATTTTGGGTGGGCATGGCTTGCACCTCGTGCCGAAGCGACTCCACTACTTTGGCGAGTTGCTCATCGCTGAGCAATGTGCCGGATGTCTTTCCTGGCGGGGCGTTCCACGCCGGCGGAATATCTATTGCTAGCGCGTCGGGCAATTGCGAATCACGCAGCGCCGACAGACCGTGATCCAACTTTGCGCCAATCACGCGCTCTAAGGAACTTGCTGCCACGCCATACGCCAACTTTTGTAATCGCTTGGAAATGGTGTCCACATCGGTTGATTCATGCATCACATGCCGCAAGGCGCGCCGTGAGGCGGCCGCTGTTTCTGCCTCGCATAAAAATTGCAGTGGCAATGGAAGACCAACCTCTTGGCCAAAAGCTTGCGCCAAGCGCGTGAACACGCTGTCAATGGTGCGAATTTCTAGACGATCAAATTGATTGGTCAAGCGCGCAAGGATGCGCGCAGGATCAAATGTATCCGCAAGCGAAGGATCGACTTTGCAGACATCGTCATGCAGAGATTTGCGCTTGGCTTCATCCAGAGCGGCTTGCGCAAGACGCGTCAGAATGCGGTCGCGAATTTCGCCCGCCGCGGCGCGCGTGAAGGTGGTTGCCAACACGGAGGCCGGATCAAACGCGGCGTCCGAAGTTTCGCGCCGCAGCATTGCGGCGATAATGGCGATGAAGCGCGTGGAAAGCGCATAGGTCTTTCCGCTACCCGCGTTGGCAATAATGCGGGTCATGCGACGATTGGTGCTAGAGTTGTTGCTCATGTGGCCGAGCCCTCATTGCCTTGGTCGTCGCCTTGGTCGTTGTCTTGGTCCTCATCGAACTCCTCGGCGAACATGGGCAAGCACAAGGCGCGGCGCACGCGGTCAAACTTGCCCGATGGATCCTTGCCCGTGTCTGGAAATACCCCGGCGCGGATTTCACGCACAATTCGCTTGGCTTCAGCAATGGCGCTATCGATCGATCCGATCAGCGGACACCATGCTGGTTCCAAGTTGGAGGCTGGCACGGACAACACGCCCACTTCTATTTTGTCGCTCGTGGCCGTGGCCAGATTGACAAGAGCATCATGGTGCTCTGCAATTTGCGGCAACAGCAATTTATAAAGGGGCAATTGCAAATCTAACCATTTGTCGCCACGCAATACCTTGGCTGCCTTGCCTTGAACCACAAATCCACCGTCGCTTGATTTGTAATCAATAATGCGCCAACCATGTTCAGGGTGGTAATCGATTCGATCGACCCGAAATTTGATCGGTTGCGGCGCGCCATCCACATCGAGCATGGCCACGGCGTCCTCATGCTTGCTTGGCCACTCAGAGGCCACCATGGTCCAACCCATGCGCAACTGCGCGGCGTGCCACTCCACCAATGCGGGCAAACGATTTTGTAATTCAAGGAGCGCCAGGCGAATAGGCAGTGTGAGTTCTCCACCAAATTTCTTGTGGGCGCTGTCGTGGGCCGCCTGCATGATGCCTTGCGCACATTGCGCGCAATAGTTGGCGTGATTGATGTCAAGTTGTTTGATCGCTGGCGTGTCCAATGCCTGAGCGGCGGTGTGCAACAATGTCCCAAACTCGGCTGCGTTTAATTCCACATGGTCCAATTCCGGAGCACTCAACTTCAGGACTTTCTCCAGCCAATAGCGATATGGGTTGTCTATGTACACCGCGAAATCGGTGACGCTGATGGTGCTTGGTATCGCGCTTGCATGGATTGCGCTTGGCTGCGGCTTGATGGCGAACGCGCTGGTAGATGCCGTGACATTCAGGGACAATGGACGCACCCGCTTTCTTTCATCGCCTTCAGCATCATTGGGTACTAGCAATAAAATTCTTTTGGCGATGGCCAGTTCATCTTGTGGCAACAATAAACGGCTGGGCTTCAGTGGATCACCGTCGCTCCCAAGTTGTCCCACAATAATGGCAAGCCGTGGCGCGTTCACTTGGGCATGACTTTTGCCAACCACATGAGTTTGCGTCGTGCGCGCGCGCGCCACCAACGCGCTCAGCAAGTACGCATCACGCGCAAAGCGCGCAGCGCGTGTTGGCAAACCAACCGCCGCACGAATACTTTCGTTGAACCAGCAGTCCACTGGCGCAGCAGATGGAAGGCTGCCCTCAAATATGCCGGTCAGTACAAATTTTTCGCTTGGATGGAACAATGTTTCTAACCAACCCACCGTGTCCACGCTCTGCGCCTCTGCGGGAGCGTGCACACTGAGATCCGCGCACAACAGCAGCGCGAACGACAAGGCGTCGGCCGCGCTGCCCAATTCTTGCGCCGCCATGCTTTCCTGGGCATGACGCAATGTTTGAACGCACTCCGTCAATGCACGGGCCGTGATCGGATTTTCATTGGTTGCGAATGCGCGGTGCAACCATTGTTCAAGCTGTTTCCAGCGCTGGCCAAGTTGCACATGCGTATTGGCCAAGGGCGACATACACGCGAACCAATCCTTGAACTGTGCGTCAAGCGAGCGCGCCAAATTCTTGGTGGCGCTTGTGGCGTTCAGGCGCATCCAGAGTTGCTCAATAGAAGTTGCCTTGCAATCAACCATCAACTTTTCAAGAGTTTGTATTGGCGCTTGGGTTGCCTTGTGTGGGAAAGTTCCACTCTCATCTTCATGATCCAAACCATCCACCGCCGCATTGTCGGCCTTGATCAAATGCGTGATCGCCGGAACTCGGGTCAGTTCAATCAACTGAGAGGCTTGTTCGCCACAGACCGCCTGCTCGAGCCGCTGCAAACATTGACCAACTTCGGTCTTTGCAAAGGCCGTGCCTCCACCGGAATGGACTGCGCGGTCATGTTGGGCAAAGGCGCGCGATATGTTTGGCAGCAGCGACTCGTCAGCAAGCACAATGCATGTATCGCCTGTGTCTAGAGCGCCGGTCAGTTGGCTATAGCGGGCAACGGTGGCGCTCGCCTGATCGGGTGGATCACTCGCCACTTCAATCATGCTGTCTTGAATATCAGGACCACTGGTGAAGCCATGGATTCCTGCAATGACAACTCCAAGATGATCAAACTTGGCGGCCTCACTAGGTGGCGCAAGAACCAACGCGTGCACCTGCACCGGGTGTCCCTTGAAGGCGGTCCTTGCGAAATATTCCGTGGCAAACGAAACATTACGCGCGAAATCAGGCAAGCCCGCCAACACCAGCGTGGCGCACTTTGGCGACCATCCAGTTGCGGCGAGATCAATCACTTCACTGCGCTCCAACATTTCCATGCTCACAATCGTTCCCATTTCCTGCAACTCATGCTTCATTGCTTGATGAAGCCGCCCAAGCAACTGCCAATTGTTGGCCAGAGTTGGACTGTTGCTCAAAATGTCGAGGCGGCCAATCTCTTGCACACTTCGATGCGCGTCGTCGGCGCGGTCAATGACGGCAAGCAGGCGTTTGGCAGGACCTGCAAGCGCGGCGAGCGAAGTGGCTCGAACCGCAGGTAGTAACTGTTCGCGCAGATCGTGCTGCTTTGCGAGCGCCTTGCTGATGGCGAACAGGCGTTCAAGTGGTCCAGCCACAACACAACCAGCGGGAGTTTCAAATGCATTCACCATGAATTGGCTAGGCGTGGCCATGCTTGGTGGAATCATGGGCCCCTGGGTTATTTTTCGAAGCGCAGCAAGAACTTGGCGCCGAGCGCCCGCGCCTGGAACAATCACCAGCGTAGTGGTGAAATCAAGAACCCCGTTGGAATATGTGGCAATCGATTCACGCTGCGCATGTAGCCACCGCGCCACGCTGTTGGCGGCGCATTCGGACCAACCCAGAAAATGGCGTTCATGCGGTGGCATGGGTTCTTTCTTCTAACGATTGAGATGGGCAAGTGTGACTGCCTTTGCGCCACAAATGTAAGAATACTATTGGCACCATCCAGATTGGTTAAAGCGCAAATACCGCTATTGCAGCAGGAAATACAACGGTGCCCCAATGTTGCGAAGAGTTGAGCAAGTCCAGGCGCTGAACTGATTGTGAACCACCAAACAGCCCCGCACACGAATTGCGGATTTGGTCACAATGCGCGTGTGAGCAAACCCACGCTCCAACTTGAGCGCATGCAATTCTTTGGCCGTCTTGCCACGGATTACCAGGCCATGTTCGGCACAACTCTGGAATCACTGGCGGGCAAGCGCGTACTTGATTGCCCATCGGGGCCAAGTTCGTTTGTAGCGCAGGCATGCGCGGCTGGCGTCAACGCGATTGGCGTTGACCCTTTGTACGCGCACGCCGCGAATGAATTACGCAACCGCTGCTTGGATGACATTGACTACACGGTGCGGCAAATGGCGAAGCATGATGCCGCATACGGCGATTTGGATTTACAGGCGTACGCGAACAACAAGCGCCAAGCGCTTGAATTATTTTTGCCCGACTACGAGTCAGACCGCGCCGGCCAGCGGTACATCAACGCAAGTTTGCCCAAGCTGCCATTTGCCAATCGCCATTTTGACCACACATTGAGCGCGCATTTGCTGGTGACTTACAGCGATTCTGCTGTAGGCGGTTGTCTATCCAATTCACCCTTCACTCTGGAATGGCACTTGGCGGCGGTGTTAGAAATGATGCGGGTAACGCGGGGATCGCTGCATATCTATCCCACAACAACCCGCACCAAGCCCGCTCGGCGCCATCCATATATGGATGCGATTGTGGAGCTCGTGGAATCTCAATCTAGGCGCGGACACGATTCCAGCGACCACGGCACTGACACAAGTAGTGCTTGGACATGCCGCTTCGAGCCATCCACTTATCAGCGAGGTGATCAAGATCAGAATTATTCAAATGCTTCGTTGGTAATTGAGCGCGGCGCGCAAGTACGCTAATCTTGGAATTGTCCCATGCATATCCATAAATATCTTGTATGCAAGCACTCGACAGGTGGGAATGTCGCATGAAAAAAACCATTTTTATATTTCAAAATTTTTTCAGTGTGCATGGCTGTGTGATCGCGAGTGCAAGTGTGTCCATGCTTCTCATCCTGGCCGGATGCGCAGGCGCGTACAAGCCAGTGCCCAAAGCCAAGCCAACCAACGCCCCTGTCGTAGAATCATCAATGTCCATGCGCAGCAAGAGACTGGCGCCATCAACATTGCCACCAGGACAAAAATCAACGCCAGTGACAACGCAACTCACGGAAACTTCCGGGCCAAAGCCAACTGCGCCAACTGCGCCAACTGTTCAAGCCACTCCATCACAATCCCCTGAACCAGCCGAAGTGGTAGCAAAAACGCCGGTTGAAGTTGTAACTGAAGTTGTGACTGAAGCGCCCGCACAAGCACCAACCGTAACCACTACGCCAGTGTCGCGAGATCCTGGCGAGGCCACTAGGCAAAATCTTGTGCTTGAGCGCGCCGGCGCCAGCCACGCACAAGTGGTCTTGATTGGCGACTCCATCACAGAGGGGTGGGAAGGCGCGCCCGACCAATTACACGCGCTGGTTGGATTGCGTAGCGCGGCCAATTTGGGCGTGGGTGGCGATCGCACGCAACATGTGTTGTGGCGGCTTGAGCAAGCGCCACTCATCGGTATTCAACCAAAGGTTATTGTGCTGATGATTGGCACCAACAATATTTACGATGACAGCGCCGAAGACATTGTGGCGGGCATTCGGGCCATCGTTGCGCTGATGAGCGCTCAATGCCCTCATGCTGGAATTTTAATTTTGGACATTCCGCCACGCGGCGTGCCCCTGGATTCCGCGCGCGCCAAAATTACACAGATCAACACCCTGCTTGCACAATGCCAATGGCCAGCGAACGCGCGCTTTGTGTGTGTGAGCGGTCAATTTTTGGACACAGCTTCAACGATTGATCCAACGGTCATGCCGGACTTGCTGCATTTTTCACAGAAGGGATACGCCATATGGGCGGCCTCAATCAAACCAGAATTGGATTTATCGTTGGCCGCGCAACCCCTGGAGGTTATCCCCACCACCACGCATCCATGATCAATTTGCAAGCGCTTTGTTGGAAATATCACGAAAAATTTCTCCTCAATACTTTCGTAGCGTATTCTCCCCCAACCAAATATCGCAATGAATAATTCTTCTCCACAAAAATCAATTACCGCCACATCCGCACGAAACATTGTCGTACTTCTCGTGTGCGTGATTGTTGGCGCGGCCGCCATCACACTTGCGGTGGCGCAAAATGCGAATCCCTCAATTCAAAATCCAGCGGCGCCCGCCACCAATAAGTACGCGACTCCACAAGGCGCACCAGCAAAATCCCCCGCCACAGTTGCGGTTGGCCAAACATCTCCATTGGCTCCCAAAGACGGGTTGACCATTCCGGTCAGTGTTGTGGACAACACCAACCCAGCTCAAGTTCAAGCCGCCATAACAAACGTACTCCAAGCCATCGTGAAAGCCGACGACATGCCAGGAATGGCCGCGGCAGTCATTATGAATGGCAAAATTCTTGGCGCGGGCGCGGCTGGCGTGCGTAAAAGAGGAATGCCCGATCCAGTATTGGTCGACGATCCGTTTCATTTGGGCAGTTGCACCAAGGCACTCACCGCCACATTGATTGGCATTCTTGTGGACGAGGGAAAGTTAAATTGGAACAGCACCATTGGCGACTTGATTGGCCGCGACATCAATGGGATCAATCCCGATTATGTGCCAGTGACCATTGACCAATTGCTGCACCACCGCTCTGGCGCTTGGCCGAATGGACCCAGCGAGGTTTGGAAGGCCGCGCAAAGAAGCACTCTAAAAACACCAGTGGAGCAACGCTTGAGCTATGTGGAATCCATTCTTTCACAGCCGCCGCGATTTCCGGCGGGTAAATATTTGTACTCCAACGCGGGCTACGCCATTCTTGGATTGATTGCGGAAACCATAACCAACACGCCTTATGAGCAACTGATGGAGCAAAAAGTTTTCATTCCACTTGGACTCACCAGCGCTGGATTTGGTCCCGCAGGTCGTGAAAATGAATTAACCGCTCCATATCCGCACTTGGAAACCGGGGGGGCGAACTTTCTTGACAATCCCGAAGCCATCACTCCAGCAGGACGCATTCACATGAATGTGACCGACTGGGCAAAATTTTGTCTGCTGCATTTGGGCCATCAACCAACTCCTCCGCTCCTGAAGCCACAAACGCTGGAGCATTTGCACACGCTTGCGGGCGAGGTGGCCGAGGATAAATTTGGCTACGCCTGCGGCTGGATGCGGCCAAATCGGGAGTGGTCGGGCGGGCGAACCCTGCATCATGCGGGATCAAACATGCTGAATTATTGCGTGGTGTGGATGTCCCCGCAAAAAGATTTTGGGGTGCTGGCAGCCACCAATCAAGGTGGCAAAAAAGCTGAAACCGCGGTGAACGAGGCGTGCAGCGCTTTATTGGATCAATTGCTGCTCAATAAGAAATAATATTTAGCCACCCGAGGTGAAGCGGGCCACGCCGTTTTCATCCGTGAATATTTTAATTTGACTTTTGCCGTCGGGCGCAAGCCAAATCATCAACGCGTCGCCGTTGGCTTTGGTGGATGCTCCAATGCGCAATTTGTTGCTCATATCGCGCCATTGAACGCTGCTCTCACCGCTGGCCTGCGTGGTCATGGCGATGCGGCTCTGACCTTTGGTGTCCAAACATTGAAAGCTGGATTGACCACTTGGATAGGTCTTGGCGGAAAGGCGCGCGTATCCGTCCTGGTCGTACCAAGAGAGTCCAGCGGCCTGTTTGTCGTCCTCCCCGTTGAGCACCAGGCGTTCATTGCCGTTGGAATCAACCACCGCCAAGCGGCGCACGCTCATGGTGTCTTGGGGAGCGTTGGCGCCACCTACAACCAGCGCAGCAAGGGCGCCAAACAGCACAAGATTCGTGCCACGCACTCGGGTCAGCGATCGTTCCACGCGGTCAAGCCGCGACGCAAGATTGGTGTCATTGTGAATGTCGTTCATGGCGCCAACGCTATCAGGCAATGGGCTACCTTTCCACCGCGAGTTCGCGCTTTTTTGCGCGCTCAATACCAGCCTGATGTAAAGTAGAACCTGATCACTTTGTCATCATCCTTCCATTGCAAATCAATTCAAACTGAAAGACCTCACACAATGTCAACTCAACAACACTCGCATTGGGCCATGGTGACACTCAACGGAGCGTTGCTGAGTGTGGGCGGACTTGCGCTGGTGGCCGTGCCTTTCCTGGCCGCGTTCACATTTGCGGCGGCGTTTGGATTGTGTTTGGTTGTTGTCGGCGTGGTTGGATTATTCGCCGCGCTGAAATCCATGGGCAACGCGCAGCACAGTTTGTTGGTCTTCCTTGGACCGATTTTTTCCATCTTGATCGGAGCCATTCTTTGGTTCACCCCCGCGCAAGGCCTGGTGGCGCTGACGGAATTTTTGGGCGCGTTCGCGGTGGTCACCGGCATATTTCAAGTGGTGGCGGCGCTCGGTTTGTCTGGAAAAATTCACTGGGGCTTACTGTTGCTCAACGGCTTGCTCACCCTTGGCGCTGGCGTGGCCATGTTGATCTCGCCGGGCGTAGCCATATTTGTGTTCGCTATTTTCTTTGGAGTGCAGTTGATCTTCAGTGGCTTTCACTTGATGCGCGTCGGCATACGCATGAAGCATTTGCGGGGATAATGAGCGCGTCAAGCAGGCGTAAAAAGAAAGCCGCCCGCGATCAACGCGGGAGGCTTGGTTTTTGTGTGGCTCTCACAGAAGCGCGCTCAGCCTTCGCTCGAGAGAATTTCGCGCTCCAAATAGGTGTAGCCGTTGATGCCGCTTTCATAAATACGCACCAATGATTGGCTTTCGGTGGCGGTCATTTGCTTCAGACGAACGGCTTTTTCGCATTCGCGGCGAACTTGCGCCAAAAGTGTGTTCACATCGTAATGCACATAGGAAAGTACATCGCGTACGGCGTCACCCTCAATGATTTCATCAATCCACCAATTGCCGCTGCCGTCGTACTTCACGTGCGCCACATGCGTGTCGCCAAATAAATTGTGAAGGTCGCCCAGTGTTTCTTGGTACGCGCCGACCAGGAACGCGCCAATGTAGTAGGACTCGTTCTCATCAAACTCGTGCAATTCCACAAACTTTTTCACATCGCGCGCGTCCACGAAGCGGTCCACGCGGCCATCCGAATCACAAGTAATGTCGGCAATGGTGGCTTTACGGGTTGGCTTCTCGTTCAAGCGGTGAATTGGCAGAATTGGAAAGAGCTGGCGGATAGCCCAAATATCGGGCAGACTTTGGAAGACGCTCAAGTTGCCGAAGTAGGTGTCGCTGAGCAAGCTTTCAAGGTCTTCTAGTTCCTCTGGCGTTTCATGAAACTCGCGGCACTTGTCGCGAATCTTGGCGCAGGTGGCCCAGTAAATGGCGTCACACAGAGCGCGATGCTCCAGATTCATGTAGCCCAGACTGAACAATCGACTGGACTCGTCGCGCGCCTCGCAGGCGTCGTGATATTGCTCAATCAAGCGGCGCTCGGTGATGTTCTTGTAGGTGTCGAACAACTCAAGCAAGGGCCGCGGCATTTCTTCATCACCAGGCTTCAGCGCTGGCAACTCATTTGGCACAAGAGTTCGATCGGGCCGGTCGGCGGTAATGGTGTCAAAGATCAACACGCTTTGCTGCGCAACCATGGCGCGGCCGCTTTCGGTGACGATTGTGGGATGCGCAACGCCCTCCTCATCGCACACACTCATGGCGCGGTAGACAACGGTGGCCGCGTATTCTTGAAGCGTGTAATTGGTGCTGAACTCAAAGCTGGTTTGGCTGCCGTCATAGTCAATGCCCATGCCGCCGCCAACATCCAGATACTTCATGCCCGCGCCCAACTTGGCAAGCTGCACATAGGTGCGCACAAGTTCATTCACGCCGGCGTTGACTTGGCGAACTTCGTGAATTTGACTGCCCATGTGGCAATGCAAAAGCTCGAAGCAATCGGCCATATCGCGCACGCGCAGATACTCGAGCACCTCCAGCACTTCGCTGAAACTCAAACCAAATTTGGCCTTGGCTCCGCTGGAATGGCGCCAACGGCCCGCGCCCGGTGTGCTGAGATTCACGCGCACACCAATGCGCGGACGAATTTGATAACGCTGCGCGTACTCGACGATAAGCTTGAGTTCGGTCAGATTTTCAATGACTGGAATAATGGTGCGGCCAAGCTTGGCGGCCAGCGTGATGAACTCAATGTAGCGCGCCTCTTTGAAACCATTGCACACAATCAAGCGTTCCGGCGTGTCGCTGGTCATGCCCAGCACGGCCAGAAGTTCTGGTTTACTGCCCACTTCCAGGCCAAATCCAAGCTTCATTCCGTATTGGCGAATTTCCTCCACCACGCGTCGCTGCTGATTCACCTTAATGGGATACACGCCAACATATTCGCCCTTGTAGTTGTGCTCTTTGATGGCGCTGGCAAAAGCCTGATGAATATCGTTCAGGCGCTTCTCAAGGAGATCGCTGAAGTGAACCAGCACGGGCGTCTTTAGCCCGCGCTCGCGCAGACCCTCCACCACGCTATGCAAATCAATTTCGGCGCCAGGCGTGCGTGTTGGCAGAACCACCACATGGCCCTTGGCGTTGACATCAAAGAAACCTTTGCCCCAACCGCGCACGTTGTACAGGTCTACGGAATCTTCCGTGGTCCACACTGGATCGGGCGAGGTTTTTGGCGCGCGCGTGGGTCGAACTTCGCTTGGGGAAGGAGGAAGCGTTTGGACTGCCGTGGCCACATGCTCATGGACAGTGTTGGCGATGGTTGCTTTGGGAGCGGATGTATGAACTGAATTTTGAACCTGAGAAATAGCCTGCTTCGTCAACTCGATGAATCTCCTTTGCGACTCACCTGAGTCGCTCGCCAATTGGCATGTGCACTATACGACAGTCAGAGTGAAAAGCGATAAAACTTTTTGCATTTTACAAAATATTTATTCAGACATTGGGCTTGTTGGTTGGCGTCACACGCATATCGCGCAAACTCTGGGCGATGGAAGTCTCATGCAACCGCACGCTTTGACGATCAAGTTGCTCCTTGGCCTGCTGCAACGCGTTGGCGTTGGCGGCCATGGGATCGCTTTCAGCTTGAGCGCACATGGATTCAATTTTGTGCAACATTTCCCGAAGTTCAAGCACATACGCGGGCTCCAAGGCCGCGTGCGTGCGCTCCAGCGCCTGCCCAATCCACTTCACATCCAGGCGCGCGTTCACGGTTAAGTCGCTGATACGGTGGCGATGCATGTCACTGCGGGCGTGCGTGACGCTGTCGCGCTCCATTTGCTCAACTTCGGCGCCGGTTAAACCGTAACTGGGCGCGGCTTGAATGGCGGCGCGCATGCCGCTGCGACGCTCCACCGCGGACACATTCAACACGCCGTTGGAGTCCACCAGAAATTCAACCTCCACTTGCGCTATGCCCGCAGGCATGGGCGGAAGCCCGCGCAATTCACACCGCGCAATGCTGCGGCAATCAGCCACCATTTCGCGCTCGCCTTGGACCACATGAATCAACACGCCAGTTTGGTTGTCCTTTGAAGTGGTGAACATTTCCGTGGCGCGCGCGGGAATGGCGCTGTTGCGCACGATCAGTTTGGCAAATGCGCCGCCTTGGGTTTCAATTCCCAAGCTCAGCGGAATCACATCCAGCAGCAGCAAATCCGTGCGCCCACCCGCCAAGATGCTGGCTTGCACCGCCGCGCCCAGGGCCACCACTTGATCGGGATCAAGCGCGGTGTATGGAATGAGGCCAGTATGCGCGGCCACTTGCGCGCGCACATATGGAATACGAGTGGATCCGCCCACCAGCACAACGCGGTCAATCTTGATGTTGTCCGCGTCGGCGCGGGCGCGTGTGAAGGCGTCAAGCGTGCGCGCGATGAGCGGCGCGATCATGGCTTGAAATTGCGCGCGCGTGAGTGTGCGGCGCAAAAGATATTTGGATTGCGCGGGTGTTGCTGTGAATGGAGATGCCGTTGGTGGCGTGGTTGCCGTGAACGAAGCTTGCGGATGAATCACCACGCACCGCTGCAATTTCAGGGAGGCGTCGCATTCAATTTCAATGGTGGCCTCTGCATGCTCTGAAAGCGCGCACTTGGCTTGCTCGGCCGCCATGCGAATGGTGGTCATGTCGCCGACAGTGAATGCGTCCATGTTCAATTCACGTTTCATTTCGCTTTGCAGCCAAAGCGCAATCAGTTGATCAAAGTCATCGCCACCAAGACGCGTGTCGCCGCGCGTGCTGAACACTTGAAAGGCGTCGCCTTGGTTTGGATGCGCGTCGTCCATGGCCTCGATGCGCAAAATGGAAACATCGAAGGTTCCACCGCCCAAGTCGTACACCGCCACGGTTTCGCCCATGTTGGCGGCGGGATTCTTGGCGTTGCGGGTATCTTTGCGGCCAACATGCACCGCGGCGTTCGTCTGCGGCGATGCTTTCATTCTGTGTCCAATGCCGTAGGCCAGCGCGGCGGCGGTTGGCTCGTTCACAATTCGCTCCACGGTCAAACCACATAGGCGCGCCGCGTCGCGGGTGGCCTGGCGCTGCGCGTCATCAAAGGAGGCGGGCACGGTGATCACGGCGCGCGTGACTTGTGTTTGAAGCCGCGCCTGCGCAATGTTGCGCAGTTGCCCCAGCACCAAGGCGGCAACTTCTTGGGGCGTGATGGCCGTGCCGCGCACATTGAAGGCCGCCAGTCCCCGCGGACCCCGCACAAGTTGAGTGGACATTTGCGCCGCCATGTCAAGGCTTTCATCAAAGCCGCGGCCCATGAATCGCTTGGCGCTGACAATGGTGGTGTGCGTAGATTGGGCGGCTTCATGTTTGGCTTGCCAACCCACTTTGGTATTGCCGTCGTCTAAAAATTGCACAATGCTTGGAAGCAGCGCCCGCCCTTGATCATCTAGCAACACGCGCGGGCCGGCTTGGTCGCAAATAGCGACAAGAGAATGCGTTGTTCCTAGATCAATTCCAACAATTGGAGACATGGGACATCCTAGGTGCGCGGTGTTGATGAAACTGGCGTGGGCGGGGTTGGCGTTGGTGCAGCTGGCGCAGATGCCGGCTTTTCCGTGGCCTCTGGAAGTTTTTGCAAGGTGGAGTGATAGCGCGTCTGGGTTAGATTTTTCATAAAGGCGATCACTTTGTCAGTTTCCGGAGTGCTGCCACGAATAGCAAAATTGCGCTCGCTGCCACCGTACTGTTGATACTGAATAATGAACACTGGCTCCGTCTTGTTGTCGCCTGTTTCCTTGGGAACCAACTTGATCCAAGAAAGCGATTCAACCAACGCCACAAATTCGGCGGCTTGCTCCGGCGTCAACGCCGTCTCCCACGGCGTGTAATCATTCATGGCGTTCATGCCGCCGCCATATTGAATTTCCCCGGTGGGCATGACGCGAAAAAGTTCGTAGCGTTGTTGGCTAGGCGATCGCATGGCGATCTGAAATCGCCAACCCGCCACGGGTGAAGTGGCGGCGGATGGAATGTTTGAGGCGCAACTTGGCGCCATGAGCACGGTCGCCGCCATCACAATTGATAACCGAGCGAATCGCATGAATTGAAATTGTGCCGCCATGATTGCGCCCATCTTATTTGGCGGGTGGCTTGAACCACGCGTATGGATCGGGTCCAAAGTCATAGCGGATGGGCAAGTCCGCATCGGCTTTTAAATCCATGGCGAAAGCTGCTTGCGCCATGACCTTCACCCACACTTCGCTCGCGGGATCGGGTTGCGCCGTACCTTCAAATCGCCGCACAAATGTCCAGCGATCGGAGTTGGCTGCGAAGGTCATGATGTAAACCATTTCATTTGGTTGCGCTTCCACCAAATAGGGATTGGCGGTGAAGTCCGCGAGTTGGGGATCGGTGAAACCAAGTTTCTTGGCAACATCCCACAATTCATAAAGCTGCCGCTGATACAACACGCGCGCCACGCCGGGACGCACGCGCGTGTTCACGCTGGGACCAAAATCCGCCAGCAAAGTGCCATCTGGAAACACGATCATCTTCCCTGGCTGCATCCAGGCTTCGGTGCGAAATGGAACCTTTTCGCCTTTGAGAATGGTCACGTCAAAGGTCAACTCATTGGGCGTCACCAATGGATCGGGCGCGGGCGCAGCGCAACCAGTCGCCAGCGCGGAGTGCATGAGCAGTGTCACCATGAATAGAAGCGCCGCTTTCACGAAGGCAGCGTACCAAGACCGCGTTCGCTACTCTTTGCTCCCATGCGAACAAGCGTGCGGTGGATCAATGATTATTTGGAGAAGCCAGCGAGCGCGCAGGAGCAAGCCGACGCGCTAACCGCCGTGGGCTTGAATTTTGATGGCCGCGAAACACTGCCCGACGGCTCCATTTGGCAGGAGATTGAAACCACTAGCAACCGCGGCGATTGTCTGTGCCACTTTGGCTTGGCGCGCGAACTTGCGGCCAAGACCAAGCGCGTGTTGGTTGCGCCTGGAAGCCAGGGCGACGGTGGCGTGAAAAGGAATTCCGCGGCGCCCGCCAAATCTAGCGCACGCAATTGCTCTGAATTCATACGCGTCTGCAATATGGATCATCAAGCGTGTCCGCGCTATAGCGCGCGCGTGATTCGCGGGGTGAAAGTTGGTCCAAGTCCCGAGTGGCTGCAGCAACGCCTGCGCGATGTGGGACAAATTCCGCGCAACAACATTGTGGATTGCACCAACTTTGTACTGCTGGAATTGGGTCAACCTACGCATGTGTTTGATTTGTCCACGCTTGCCGGAGGTGAGATTCAAGTTCGCCGCGCGCGCGCCAAGGAAATGTTTTTGCCGCTTGGTGATCAGGCAGTGGCCATTGAATTGTCCCCCGCCGATCTGGTGATTGCCGATGGCGAAAAACCCGTGGCGCTCGCAGGAGTGAAGGGCGGCGCGTTGAGCGCGGTGCGCGAAAGCACCACCGACATTGTGCTGGAGGCCGCCACATTTAATCCATCGCAGGTGCGCGCCAGCAGCCGCCGCCATAAGATTGCCAGCGATTCCAGCAAGCGCTTTGAGCGCGGCGTGCACGCGGCGGCGATTGATGGTGCCGCCGAACGCTTGGCTGATTTAATTGTGCAAACCGCCGGTGGAACTTTATGTGACGGTGTGGTGCAAGCCGGCGCGCCGCTGCCCGAGTTGAAGATGGTGAGCATGCGTTGCGATCGTTGCCGCGCAGTGCTGGGCGCGGATATTTCCAATCAAGAAATGTCGCAAACCCTGCAAACCCTGGGGTTCTCCCCGCGTTTACAAGGCGACCTCATTGAATGCGCCGTGCCTCCGCAGCGCATGGACATTGAGCGCGAGGTGGATTTGATCGAAGAGGTCATCCGCCTGCTTGGACTGGAGCGCGTTCCAATGACTGAGTCCATACAAATTCGAACCGCGGCCGCCGACGCCAAGGTGGAGTCCGCTGAGCGCGTTCGCGACACGCTTGCGGGAATGGATTTTGTGGAGTGCGTCACACACGCCTTGATCAGCGACGCCGCCGCCAACGCGTTTCTATTGGCGCAACATTCCGCGCTACGCATAGAAGATGAACGCGCAGGTGGGACACCATGTTTGCGTCCCAGTATTTTGCCGGGATTGCTGGCCGCGCGCAAATTGAATCAGGATCGGGGTGCGATGGAGTCCATGCGCCTATTTGAGATTGCCTCCATCTTTCATTTGGACGCCAAGAAGCAACACCACGAATCCGTGTCGCTGGGAATGATTGCGGATGTGGAGAAGGACGACCTTGGCTACCGAGCCCTGCGTGGCGTTGTGGAGCGTCTAGCGCATGAAATCGCCGGACAGAACGCCACTTGTACGCCCACCACATCGGATGCAGTCATGCACCCTGTGGCAAAAATTGAATTGAATCAAGTGGCGATTGGGCGAATTGGATTTCTCACGCCCGCGGCGCGCGGCGCATTTGGAATTGACAAACCCATGATTGCCGCGGAAATTGCGCTTGATTTGCTCTTGGCGCACTGGCCACCAGAGCGCCCCGCTGCCATGCTTCCCAATATGCCCAGCGTGGAGCGTGACCTGTCGCTTATTTTGGACAATGCAAGAACATGGGCGCAAGTGGAGAGCGTCGTGCTGGGCAATCGTCCGCAGCACTTTGAATCCATGTCCTTCACTGGCGTTTATAAGGGAAAGCAAATTGGGGCGGATAAAAAAAGTTTGACTCTGCGGCTTGTGTTCCGCGACAGCGCGCGCACCTTGCGCCGCGAGGAAATAGATCTTGAGGTTCAATCGCTTGTTCAAGTCTTGCAGAAAGAACTGAAGGCGGAGTTGCGAGCGTGAACCAGGCACTTGGGCAACTATCATTGCAAGAATTCGCCGACCGTTTGGCGAGCAAGCAACCTATTCCCGGTGGCGGAGCGGTTGCCGCGGTGACCGCCGCCAACGCCGCGGCGCTTGGATGCATGGTGCTGGCCTACACGCTGGGCAAGCCAAAGTACGCGCCGCATGAGCATGAAAATAAAAACATATTGGCGCGTTTACAGCGGGCGCAAATGCAAGCGCTTGCGTTGGCCGATCAAGACGCCATTGCCTACGGGCATTTGTCGGCACTTTGGAAATTGCCCCCCACCGATGCGCGCCGTACGCAGCAAGAACCAGAGGCTGTGCGCGCCGCCACGGCCGCGCCCATGGACATTATTTTGGTTGCGGGCGCAATTCTGGAATCATTGCACAACCTGCCTGCAACCAGCAATCCAAACTTGATCAGCGACTTGGCCATTGCGGCCAAATTGGCCGACACCGCCGCCGACGCCGCGGCCTGGAATGTGCGGGTGAATATGCCGCAACTGACCGACAACGCCGAGCGCGCCGCCATGCAAATGCAACTGGATCGTGCGCTTGCGGGTGTGCGCGCGGCCGCGGATTCCATAGCCAACCAAATCGCCAGCATCATGAAGGCCAGGTAGTCCATGGCGCAGCCTTGGGGGCTTTTCATTTTATTCGCGCTGGTGCTTGCGCTGTTGTGCGTGTGGGGCGGCGTGCTGACGGCGTTGCAAGCCTTCAAGCCGCCACGCAAATATTTTGCGTGGGCGTTAGCTACGGGTCGTCCAAAAGATCCGTCGGATCTTGGCTTGACGTTTCAGGAGATTACATGTGCATCGGGACAACAGCATCCGTTACCCGCATGGCGTATTTCGGGACGAGCCATCCATGCGAACGCTCCAATTTTGGTGATGTTGCATGGCTGGGGCCGCTCGCGCTGGGATTCACTGACGCGTATCGAGCCATTTCAAACCGTCTGCTCTGAAATTGTGTTGATTGATTTGCCCGCGCATGGCGAGCACGCCGGCGCGCGCAGCGGACTGGGCGTGTCCGAACCCGAGTGTGTGGCGCATGCGCTGCAGGACATTGCCCACCAATTTCCCAATCGGCCATTCATTTTGGCGGGACACTCCATGGGCGCGGGTATTGCCATACGCGCCGCCAACTTGCTCGACCAGGCCGCGACTGATTTCAAACACAATGCACTTGATAAGGAGCGCATTTCCATCGCTGGCGTGATTGCTTTCGCTGCCTACAGCACGCTGCGATCCCCCATTCCAGCGCGCCTTGCAATGCAAAAACTTCCGACATGGCCGTTTGCGCCCATCGCCTTGTTGATGTTGCGTATTTTTGGCCGCATGGATCGCCCACTTGAACTAGACGCGCGCCAATTGCGCTCTCCGCTGCTGGTCATCGCGGGCGACAGCGATCCAATTTCGCCGCTTGTGGACGCGCGAAAAATTGCCGCCGCCGCACCGCAGGGAACGCTGCTCACTCTGCCCTACCAGCGGCACGACGACTTGCGGCTGGGAGACGACGAAAAATTTGATCGCGCTTTACGCGAATTTTTAAAATCAATCACGGCGTCGTCGGTGGCAACACACGAATCTTTGTCATGAGTCCAAATGACTCCGACGTCATGCTGAATACATTTGGACCCATTGCGCTTTTCCAATTGGATGTGTCATCCTCGAATAATATGAAAATTAAATCCATAGGCACGCTGGCTCCAACCTTGTCAAAGGTGTTTGATTGGTAGCCCGTGGATATGCCTGGGGAATTGTCCCTCACGGGCGCTTTGTCCTTGCTGAAATCGATCAAAATATCCTGATACCCCCAGCATAAAACTGGAGCAGTTCCCAAGTCCGCCACAACCTGCTTGCACACCGGGGTAGAGGCCAAATTGGACGGCAGATTTGGACTGCTGACAGAGCGTAGAACGCTCTCCACAAGTCTACTTTGACCAGTGAAGACCCAGCCCGAACCAAATCCGAAACTGGTCTGGCGGGAGTCGTCATCAAAGATGGTGTTTCCATTAAAATCGCGTGGCTCAAAACCGGCTTGGGGCAAAAATAAGTTCATCAAGGTCATCATGGATTTCTCATCCGAGCAGCGAACGGCGTAATACGATTCTGAGGTGTTCATAAGGGTGGCTTTTCGTCCGTCAGGGAGGATAAGAAACTCGTCTGCAATTTTGCTGCGCACAATGTGCATATCAGGACCAAGTTTGGCCAGCGCGCGCGACAAATCAGGACCATATTGCTGCAATGAGGCGTCAAATGGTTGGGACAATTCTTCGGGTATGGAGGACACCAACATCTCCACTAATTTCATGATCTCGCCAAATTGCGTGTTCACTGTTCCGTACCCTGTGGCGTTGTCGCCGACAAAACTCGGTGGCTCCGAAGGGCTTTTTGCCGGATTGATAAGCGCCAATAATCCTTTGCGATCGCCATCAATCACAATGCCTGAAAGCACTTGAAATTGCGCGCCAGGCGCGTCGGAGGCGAGTGAAAATCCATAGCCAAGCACATCGCCAAACAGTGTTTGCAAATACGGCTGAATCAATTCCACTTGCGCTCCGCCAGCGCCAGCCACTTTGTGTAAAGCGGAGGTCAACATGACCATCCACACATCGCCGCGGCCAACGCTGTCCAATGTCTTTTGAAAATCGGCGGAGTCGGCCACGGATTTGCGAGGGATACCCGCATACACGCCAAGCGCCTCTTCCAAATCGTCTTTCACGCTGCCCAACAAAAATCGATTGCCGTCGCGCACAAAGTAGATCGTTTCAATGTGGTCAAGCGATCCCTCTGGCACAAACGAATCGGTCCTACGGCTGCGCCTTTTCTTGGGTGGTTCTTGCAGGTCACGCACCCGGATGGCCTTGGCGGGTTTGCCGCGAATCTCAATCGAGCTGACGGACGCCACATCTTTTTTTTGCATTTCAGTAAGGATGGCTTCGAACAATGTATTGACTTTGTCGGCGCGGTCGCCCCACGCCGCGCAAGCCAAAATGTGCGGCAAATCCGCGTCCAACATGTCGTCGTGCGCCAGATACAAACCAACACCAAATGAGTCGGGCCAACTCCACGAATCCTCTGGCACACCCAACTCTTGCATGCGGTCCTTGGATTTTCTCGCCTGCGTGGCCAATGTATCTTTAAGGAACGCTTGAACGGGGTCGCTCTTGAACCACTTGCCCAGCGGCGTGGCGCTCCATCGCTCATCACTTGCTTTGGCATTGTCAAGACTCAACACCAACCACGCGTCTTGCGGAACCAACTGCTCAAATTTGATGGCGTCCTTTGTGGCGTCACCACTTTGCGGGCGCGCCAAGGCGTGAATGGAAATGCAGGACAACGATACAACCGCCGCGAAAAAAGTTTTATAAAAGTGCGTCATGTTGAATCCTTGAAATAGTTCACGAATCAAGTTTGTCAGTCACCAAGTTCAGACTAGCGGTCCACTTTGGGTCACATTATTGTGCGGCGGATGGCGTGGCCTTTGATCCATCCAGCAATGCGCTTTCGGTGTCAAACTTGGAACGCGTTGGACCATCGTGGTAATTGTGGCCAGAATTTGGATTGCTGCGGTCGTAAGCAAAGGCCTCGCGGTTGCGCACAAAGTCCTTCACATAGCGGGCTGGAATTGCAAATCCCAGCGATTCGCCGCCGCGCAAGCCCATGTTTGTAATTCCAATCACCTCGCCACGCGTGTTGAACAACGGACCGCCAGAGTTGCCAGGATTGATGGGGCAATCCATCTGTATGTACGTCAATCCATCAAAACTGCGCTGAGTTGTGCTAATCACACCCTGCGTCAGCGTGCGCTCCAAGCCCAGGGGATTTCCAATGGCGAACACGGCTTGGCCAATATCAAGTTGCTCCTCCTTTTGAATTGGCGCGAAAGAAAAATCGCCCTCTTTGGTGGTGGGAATCTTTATCAGTGCCAGATCCAAATGATTGTTCACCGCGATCAACTCCACCTTGTCAATATCAACGCGCTTGAGTGTTCCATCTGGTTGCGGAAACCAAACGGTGACTTTCAACTTTTGCTCGCCCTGCACAACATGCGCGTTGGTGATGGCGTATCCATCCTTGTCAAGGATCACGCCCGAACCAAGGCCACTGGGGGTGCTGACTTTCACGACCGCCGGACCAATACTTTTGGCGTGCTCCTTGGGACTTTGGGTTGGTGGATTGACCACCGTGTGAAACAAGTCATCGCGCACAACTTGAAACGGCACGGCGGCAGCGGCTGCGTCAATCGAGGCGACATCCTCCATGTCAAAGGACAAAACCTCGGCTCCAATGTCCACCCACACGCGCTTATCGCTGCGTTTGACAATACTCCCATCAATCGTTGATCCGCTTCGCAAATGAATGACATCGGCCTTGGCCAATGCAACCGATCCAAGAAGGAAAGACAAACTTCCAACAACTCGAAGCGACAATAAAGACATATTTTTTTTCACAGGCTTATGATAGCTCACCCGTCCAGTTGGTCGGGGTCTCTATGTGTACTTTGAAAAACTTTTTTGATCCATCAGATTTAGGGAGACCCGTGATGTCCATTCTTTGTGCTGTTGCTTTCAGTTTGTCCATAACTGCGCTCACCGCCGCGCAAACCGCCGATCTGTCTGCAAACTTTGGCTTTGATCCGCTGGAGATTCAAAAGATTGATTTCAAGGCTGGCCCCCTCATTGCCACCGACTTGGATGGTGATGGACGAAAAGATTTGGTGGTGATTAACAACCGCAAGAGCCGCATTGAACTGTATTACCAGCGCGCCGACGCCACCCCTGGCGAGGAAAAGGCCCCCACTGTTGGCTCCAATGAATTGCCCGAACTCTGGCGTTTTCGCCGCGAGACTATTTCAGTTCCACACGAGGTGTTGGGCGTGCTTGCCAACGACTTTGACCACGATGGAAAAATGGATCTGATCTACGCGGGGCAGCCAGGCACGATCGCATTTGTGCAACAGAAAAAACCTGGCGTGTTTGAAATCGTCCGCAAGACACCAGTGAAAAACTTGGTGGGGAACCGCGACAATTTACTGCTGAGCAATGTGGTGGGCGATTCAAAACCAGAGCTGATCACCAACACAGGCGGCAAGATCTCCGTGTGGCCACTGGACAATGATCAACTTGGAACACCCGTAGAATTAAGCGCCGGCGAGGGAACCATTGTGGCCGTTCAGGCCGAGGACTTTGATGGCAATGGCACCACCGATCTTGCGGGCATTGTGCCCGATGACGCCAGTCCAATTCGAATTTGGTTGACCAGTCAAGAGGGCGACAATCTGGTGTTTGGCCCGCAAAATCGATTTGAGATGCCGCAACTGCGCGAGGTGGATGTGGTGCGTTTGCCTGGCGAAAAGCAGGCCCTGCTGGCCATGATTGAGAAACCAAGCAAGCGCCTGGTGTTCAGCAAATTGGTGAAGTCCACCATTGAGCGCGCCAGCGATCGCGAGGCCAGCATTCAAACCGTGACCTTTAACGACCCGCAAAATAAAAAGCGTAGCTTTGCCGTAGCCGATATTGATGGCGACGGGCGTTTGGATTTGCTGGCCACCAACACTGGCGAGAACGCCGTGATGCTGTATCGCCAAAAGCTTGGCAAGGGATTTGAAACGCCCGAAAAATTTCCCGCGCTGTCCGATTTAGATTCCATCGCGGCCCAAGGCGCCAAAGGGGATCAGCGCGCGCAAGTATTTTTGCTTTCGGAAAAAGAAGGCGTTGTTGGGCGTTCCGACGCGGGCAGCGACGGCATTACATTTCCCAAGGCAATTCCCCTGCCCGCGGGCAATACCCCCGTCACCATGAATTTGCTGGACTTCAATGGCGTCAGCACATTGGCGGTGGTGACCAAGGATGGCCGCAACTATCAATTGCTTTTAATTCCCGCCATGGGCGAACAATCCATGGATATCAAGAACCATCGCAGCGTGAGTTTGGGAACGCTCAGCCGCGGGCCTGAAACTATTTTAAGTTTGGACGCCGACCATGATGGTCGCTCGGACCTGTTGGTGTTCACCCCAGACAAGCCCATGATCATGGTGCGCGACGGAATGGACAAGGACGGCAAGCCCGAACTGAAAGTTTTGGAAAGCAAGGACATGGGGCAATTTGGCTTGGTGCAAGCCGCCAATGGCCGCAACACTTCGACATGTGATCTGCTTGGCGATGGCAAAAGCGAGTTGCTTGTGGCTGATCGCAATTATGTGCGCGCACTCAGTTACAACGCGGCGCCCGCGGCTGGCACAAGTCCAGGTTGGCAAGTGGTGACGCAAATTAACGCTGATGCCTCCGACGCCAAACTCACCAGCATCGCCATGATGGGCGACAAGATTGTGGCGGGCGACAAGGAGAATGGGCGGTTGGTGGTGTTCTCGAGAACTCCAGACAAAGATGGTAAAAATCAATGGAAGCAAAGCGAGGCGCTTGAAGTTCCAGGATTCAAGTTCAACCAAATTTTTGCCGGCCGCCTGGGTGGCGACGACAATGATGTGATCCTTGTGATTGGCGATTCCAGTTTCGCCGTGGTGCGCTTGAAGGGCGAGCGTTGGCGGTTGGATGAAGTGGCGACATGGAAGAGCGATGAACCGCGGCGTGTGGAGCATGAATTTGTGATTGGCGATTTGAACGGCGACGGATTTGTGGATGTCACCGCGCTGGACGCCGCCGATCAAATGGCGGAGATATTGACATTTAGTCAATCGGGCGCGTTGCGCTATGGAACCGCCTTTGAAGTTTTTGAAACCAAGATGTTCGCGGGCGGCGAGCCCAAAGAATTTGAACCCAACATGGGATTGGTGACGGACATCACTGGCGACGGGAAGGGCGACTTGGTGTTGATGGCGCACGACCGCGTATTGATTTATCCACAGCAGACGAAGCCCGGCGCCGCGCCAAAACCTGAAGCGACCAATGCGAAGAAATCCGCGCCGAGTCCTGCGGTGGATGCCTCGACAAGCAAGCCCGCGGTCAAGTGACATGCAATTACATCACGCATCATGACGCGCGCTTGGCTCAGTATTTGCGAGGTCATGTACCTTGCATGACGCATCATGACGCGCATTTCGAATTTTGTATGTGAGTGGCTTAGGCGTAGCTGTGTAAACCGGAGATGACAAAGTTGATCACGATCCAGTTGAACAACATCACGCCCGCTCCAATCATGGCCAGAAGCGCGGTCCATAGCCCCTTGTCCTTGCTGCGCCAGCGCGTGTGAATAAGCAGTGCGAAGACAATGAATGTGTTGAGCGCGAAGACCTCTTTGGGGTCCCAACCCCACGGCCGCCCCCAACTGTGATCGGCCCAAATTGCGCCCATGGCAAGGCCCGTCCACAGCAGCACAAAAGAAAGTTCCATGAGGGTCATAGTGACGCCATCCAAGATTTCACCAACGCGGCTTTGCCGTATTTGCGCCGTTGGAATGGGGGAATTCAACAACGACATCATTTCGCCAGCGCCGCCAATACGCGCGTAGGTGGCCGCGCCGCCGCACCATCGCCAGAGCAAATACAGCCCCGCGCTGACCGCGGCCATGAAGATAAGCGCGTAGCTAAAAATGATGACATTGGTGTGTATATACAACCATATATCGTGCAACACAGGCATCATATTTGAGATGGCGGGATTCAAATGGGCTGGCAATAGCGCGCACGCCATAAGCGCCGTCATGCTGAATACGGCGGCGCCGAGCGCGAACAATCCACGCACGGCGGTTCGGCGCAAAAGAATTTCAACCCCAATAGCCAAGCACGAGCCAAACCACGCGCTTGTGGTCACGGCTTCAAACATGTTGGAATTCGGCCAGCGATCGCTGATGTACCAGCGCAACAATAACGCAGTGGTTTGCAGCAAGAAGGCGGCGGTAAACACCACCATTCCCGCGCGCCGTGCCCATGGCCAATTCCAAGACACTCCTAAAAGAAGCAACGCCACGCTGGCAAAAAATACAAACCATGTCCATGTCATTTGACCGGTGCGAAAATACCAACTCTCCCACCACAATCGCCGCGTGGATGGATACGCGGCCGCGTCAATATTCAGCGCCGCGCTCGCTAAGGCTTGGGCGGCGGCATTCACACTTGCCGCGTCGCCAGCACGCCACGCACGCCGCAATTGTTCCCAGGGCGCACTCGTTGCGCCGTTGGCGTCGTTCAGTGATTGCCACTGGATCATAGGCACCGAATTAGCTTGAATTGCGCTGTTTTGCGGGGTATTTACGCCAGTGCCGGCGTTTGCCAAGGTCGCTAGCGGCACGCCCGCGATCGGAGTTGGTGCAACCATACGCAGTCGCTCCAAGATTTCATCGGATTGCATCAAGGCAACGGCGCCACCAATTTGATCAACTTGCTTCGCGGTGCGAATGACATCGCTGGAAAGTTGGCGCATCAACGGCGCAATATTGCTTTGCCAAGTTTGATTTGTATCGGACCACAACAACTGGCGTGCAATCATGCCATGCGATTGGAACCCGCGCATGCGCTCTTGCAGCGACGGATCACTTTGCAACAAGGCCTGGGCTAGGCGCGCGCGAACCTCGGTGTTCTTCACGCGGATGATATCGGCGTCTTGATAGGCTTCTGGGCGAATGGCTAAATCAAGCACGGTGAATATGGGAGCCTGCGCCCCAATTTTTTTACCGCCAGAAATATTCTGCAAGTAGCGAAATGAAAAACTGCCCAGGCTTTCAATGCGGCCTTCGCTCATAATGGCCATGCCTTCCAGCGGCAACAGGTCCACTTCTTTTATAAATGCGTTTGTGGGGTTGGGGCTGTTGGCGGCGGCTTGGTTGTCTGGCAGCGCTTGCGTGGCCGCGCTCGGTTGATGATCCAACGCGGGGTGGTCCGCCGCCGCGGCGTGCGTGTTGTGGACCTCAGAAAGTTGCTGCGCGCTGGCGCTGCGGTGACCGACAAAAAGTGCCCCGCTGAGCAGCAGCAGCGCGGTCAGCGCGGAAGGAGAATGCAAGCGTACTTGCGCCGCTTTTTTGCTTTTTTCAACGGCTCGTCGCTTTAAGATTGGCTTCACATAGAACGCGTAGCACATTCCAATGGCGGCCAAGATAGTCCCCGCGAGTTGCAGCCACACACCCTCGCGCGTGCCCACACCAAGCACGGTGAAGTTCAGTCCAGCGCTTGCTGGCACTCCAGTACGACCCATGGCCGGCGGGTCCCACTGCGCTTGAAAAAACCAAAGACCATCATGTTCAACAGGCTGATTCACACTGACCGATTGTGCCGCGCTCCATTGACCGTCGGGTTGGCCAAAGCGCAGTTGGCTTGTGTAGTCGCGAATGGTGGGAGTTTCTCCAGTGAAGCCGCCCACATGCGAGGTGAGTGTGAATGTCTCAAGCGCAACCGCGCATGGCAACGGCATGCGCTTGCGTGAAAATAAAATCTCCGCTTCGGCTCCATCGGCAAGGCGAATGCGCGTCGGAACAAATAGGCGGTCATATAAAACATCTTCCGGTCGATCAAACGCGTAGTCGTGGTAGCGCAGCCATTTGGTTTCTCCGCCACTGGTTCCAATGCGCGCCATGGATGATCGCTCACCAACGTCTTTGAGTCTTTGATTCTCTGCAACAATGACCGGTCGAACTTCCTGGACTGCGCGCGGAAAATATTCCATCACGCGCAGCGTGGTACCTTCGCTCACCACAAGTGGCTGGCCAATCGCCAGTGGACGAACTTCCATTTCATTGGTAATCGCCAGCACCGCGGTTAACTGCGCTGGGTCCGGACCCGCGATCACAGTGATGGGAATTTTGCCAATTCCAGGCAAATATCGGGCGCCAAGCTCGGGCGCCATATTCAGCGGCGCGGAACGTGGATCAGGATTGTCGTTGGCGTTCATGTCGCGGTTGAGCGTGGGATTATTAAAAATCCAGCGGCGAAATTCTCCGTGCGGCGTCTTCAAATCAACGATCGCCACGCTGACTTCGCCACCCGAGAGCACAATGTCATCTTGCGAACCGGCAAGTTTCAATCCATAACCGCGCTCCACGGGACCAATGGGAATGAAGCCGTCCGCGCCGGGTACGGCGTCAAGATTCACCACAATGTCGCCCGCGCCTGGCAGCGTGAATTGCACACAAGCTTTTCGCGCGCGCTCGTCCAGCATGGCCGCGGAATTCACAAATCGAAATCGAATCAAGTCCCCGTCTGAAGTGCGCGCGCGTGGATCAAGCGCGGCCAGCGTGAAGTCGCGAATACCGCCATTGGCTGACTCAATACGAACACGCATCGCCGGATTCAGTGGGCTGTCTGGCGCGCCCCGCGCCATGCGACTTTGCTCAACGGCATAGCGCAAATAGCCGCTCGCAGAAAAGACGACATTTGGAAATGGATCGTTGGCCGCGACTGCCGGAATGGCGACATCGATTGGATCGATCGGCTCATTGGCGGTGGCGGAAAAGATGTGGGAACGATCGGAAATGTAATCGTTATAAAATGGAAGGCCAGAGATGGGTCGCTCTGACCATGTGATGTCGCCAGGCTTGCGCACATACAAAGCCCACGCCTTTTGCAAATCATTTTTCAGATAGAACCAATGCTGGCTGGCGTAGTCCACGCGCGCCACAAAGAGCGGCTCCACAATGGCGCTGCCTGAGGCTTTGACAGCCCTTTGCACAGGCATTTGCTCATTGCCAGTGAACAACAAATCCTCGGCAAGATCGGGGCGACCAGCGATCACTTGGCGAATAAATTTCCGGCGCGGGCCATCGACCACCATCATGATGCTGTAGGCGCCTTCCCCCGCGGCGTCGGCGGTTTGCAATTTCCAATCGGGATCAATCGAAGCCACTTGTACGGACCATGACTCCGCGCCAACTTGAATTTTTGTTTGATTGCCAGGCGACGCAACAATTTTTCCAATGCCCTTGCTGGCACCATCGCTGGCAGTGATTTCAAGAAGCACATCGCGTCGGGACACAGGCGCGTCGCCCTCCAACTTGGTGAAAAAATACCACAAGCTTCCCGAGATCACAGTGAGAATTCCAGAGTGGATCATCCACACGCCAAAGTTCACGGGTCGAAATGGAATTCGCCGCAGCGTGGTCCATGTAATGTTTGCGGCAATCAGCAACATCAAGGTAACGAAGGGCCACCAATGGAACCACTCAAACTCCGTCAATTCAAATGGGCGCAACTGGCGCACCATGGTGTGGCGCCACGCGTCGGGGTGAAAGATATTCGGATGAATAGGATAGACAATTCCGGCGCTGCCCACCGTCATATAGATAAATAAGAGCGTCAGCAGCGTGATTCCAAACTTGACATTGGAAAATAAATCGGAAATTGCTCGCAATGGATTCATAGGTGAATAAGCAATTCTACGAGGGCTTTGGATGCTTAGCCACACAAAATGAGCCCTACCATTCTTGCGCATAAATTTCGATACCATGTCGCTCCTATGAACAACTCCATGCACAAATCGCTTCAATCCGTCCTTGTATTTGGTTTATTCTGCACCGCTCATTTTTTAGGCGCGTGCAATGCAACCCCGAAAGAGAAACCATCGACCGAAACCACAACCGCCGCGCCAGTTGTGGCTGCCAAACCGACTGAACCAGCCAAACCGACCGAGCCTGCCAAACCGGCCGCACCGGTTGCGCCAGCCAAACCTGCTGAGCCAGTTGCACCAGCCAAACCTGCCCCGCCAGCGGCCGCAAGCGCGACCATGCCAATGTCGGACATGATGTATGTGGTGATGAAGACCAACAAGGGTGATGTGGTCATGGAACTCGATCACAAGATGGCACCCAAGAGCGTTGAAAATTTCATGGCGTATGTGAATGGAAATTATTACGACGGCACAATCTTCCACCGGGTGATCCGCGACTTCATGATTCAAGGCGGCGGTTTCACGAGCGATATGAAACAGAAGCCAACCAACGCACCGATTGTCAACGAAGGCAAGAATGGGTTGCTGAATGCTCGTGGCACGCTTGCCATGGCACGCACCAACGATCCGAATTCCGCCACCAGCCAATTCTTCATCAATACCGTCGACAATCAGTTTCTCAACGCCAGCCCTCGCAATCCTGGTTACGCGGTGTTTGGCAAAGTCATCGACGGCATGGAGGTGGTCGATGTGATTCGCGCTGTCAAGACAAAACAACAAGATGTTCCTGTTGAAACCGTGGAAATTATTTCTATTCGACCACTGCCTGGCAAACCAACAGACAAAAAATAATTGGTCACTCCACGGTGATTGATCCAGTGAAATGACTCACTGATTGCACGACAATTACTCTGTTCATCATCGCTCCCGCGGACTTTCTCCGCGGGAGTTTTTGAATTCCGCCACCAGTTGCGCTTCGTTCCAAATGGGTACGCCCAAGGCGCGCGCCTTTTCCAACTTGCTGCCCGCGTCGCTTCCGGCAATGACAAAATCTGTTTTTTTGGAAACCGATCCGCTCACCTTTGCGCCAAGTGATTCCAACCGCTCAGCCAAATCGGAGCGCTCGAAATTTTCGAGAGTTCCCGTCAACACAATTGTTTTGCCGGCGAATACCTGATCGCCAGCGACCGCGCCAGCCTGTGCCGTGGCATATAAAGGACTGCGTAAATCGACGCCCGCGGCGGCCAAGTCCTTGAACATCTTGCGAATATCCGGGCGGCGCAAGTCCTCGGCCAAACTTGCGGCAGTGGTTTGGCCAAAGTCATCCAGCGATTCAAGTTGCTCTTGCGTGGCCGCGAGCAGCGCGTTGGCGTCTGGAAAAATCTTGGCCAAGGTCTTGCTTGCGGTGGCCCCAATATGCCGCAAACCAAGCGCGGCTAAGACGCGCGCCAAACCTTTTCCCTTGGCGCTGGCAGCGGAATGAACAATAGATTGCGCTGTTTTTAAGCCAATTTTACGCTGTTGTATGCCCGCGCTTGTGGTGGCCTGGCTCGTCATGCTGGCAATTTCTTTGGCATCAAGCGTGAACAAGTCGGCGAATTTTTTCACCAATCCCGCTTCCACCAATTGATCCACCACCTTATCACCAAGACCCTCAATATTCATTTGATCGCGTCCTACGAACCATTTCACGCGCTCGCGAAATTGTGCCTTGCATGTGGGGTTGCGGCAAAATATTTTAGGCCCCTCTTTTTCCAACTCGCTGCCGCAACTTGGGCACACCAAAGGAGCCACCACCACCACGCTATTTTTCTGACGCGCCGAAAGATCGACCTCCACCACTTGCGGAATAATTTCACCAGCCTTCTCTACAACCACACGGTCACCCACGCGAATGTCCTTGCGCCCAATCTCCTCGATGTTGTGCAGCGTGGCATGGCGCACGGTGCTGCCGCCAACAAACACCGGCTCCATGGTGGCGCGCGGTGTGAGCGTGCCGCCCTTGCCGACTTGCCATTCAATGTTCAGCAGCGTGGTGGTTGTGCGTTCGGCTGGATATTTAAACGCAATCGCCCAGCGCGGAGACTTGCTCGTAGATCCAAGTTTTTCACGCATGGCCAGCGAATCAATCTTCACAACCATTCCATCAACACCGTAATCCAATTGGGCGCGGTCCTTGGCAAAACTTTCTATGGCCGCGCACGCCATGTCGCAGTCGTGGCAACGCACGCTTCGGATGCTGGTGGGAATACCAAATCCCCTGCATTTTTCGAGCATTTTCCAATATGTGCCAATATCCGACGCGTCACATTCACCCAGTCCGTGCATGGTGAAACGCAAACCGCGCGCGCGCACCACCGCGGGATCCAAACTTTTTAAGGTCCCAGCCGCCGCGTTGCGCGCGTTGACAAATAATGGCTCGCCCTCTTGCTCACGCCGCGCGTTCACGCGCGCGAAACTAGTGAACGGCATATCAATTTCCCCGCGCACCTCCAACACTTTGGGCGCCACGCCCTTGAGTCGCAGTGGAACGCTGCGGATCATTTGAATATTGGCCGTCACATCGTCCCCGGTGATTCCATCGCCGCGCGTCAGCGCTTGGATCAACACACCCATTTCATAGCGCAAAGAAATTGCCACTCCGTCAATTTTTGGATCCGCCACCACCACGGGTTGCGCGCCCAAGGCGGTCTCGCAACGCGTGTACCACTCTCGAAATGATGCAATGTCATAAGTGTTGTCAATGGACTGCATCACAGCCCGGTGCGCCACGCTCACAAAGCCCTTGCTTGGCGCTCCACCAACGCGCGCGGCAGGTCCGTGCGGATCGGCAAGCTCTGGATTTTTTTTCTCCAACGCCACCAATTCCTCCAGTAAAACATCGAATTCTTGATCGCTCATGAATGGCGCGGCGTGGGTGTAATAGGCCTCATTCGCCCGATCCAACAACGCTGTCAATTCTTTGACACGGATCTCGGGTGGAGTAGATGGCTTCATAATCGAGGCTTTTTAATCACCGGCCGAAATGGCGTCGGGGCCTTGACCCGCGGTCTTTTCATAATGACCATCGCCGCGCTTTTCAAACCTAGAAAAACCAAGGCGCTCTAAATTTGATTTTGAATAGCGACCCTTGTCGGAGGTTGTTTGAACTTGCGGCAACACAATGGCGCGCCGAACTGGCTCACCCGTTTCTGGATGCTTCTCCAGCGCCGCATCGCTGAGTGGTTGAAAAACTTCAAATCGCTCACCAGCTTCTCCATTTGGCATGATCACTTCATAGACATAGGTTGGCATGGGATGACCTCTGACTAAATCATAGGTTGCAGAAAATTTTTTGCCGCGATGATTTCCTCAATGCGGCGTTCGCCGCCCTCGCGCTCAATCACCACCGCCACCTCGCTTGGCAGCGTTGACACCAACCACATGAACTCCCGCCACGGCACTTGTCCCCCTCCAACCGGGGTTTCCCTGCCCCACACACTGGTATTTCCACTGGCAATTGCGTCCTTGGCATGCACTTGGCGCACCCGCGGCAGCAATGTTTGAAAGGCGGTCAGCGGGTCGTCCAAGCCGTACAAAAGCATGTTGGCAGGATCAAAGTTCACGCCCACATTCGGGCGGTCCAGTTCATCCAACACGCCACTTAAGGTGACGGCGCTTTCTTGGCCAGTTTCAAATGCCACGCGCACGCCAACATGGTCAAACAAATCCACCACTTCGCGCAAACGATTGATCATGGTGGCGCGCGCTGGGTCGTCCACATGCGCAGGTAAAAACCCGGCGTGAAATGTCACCAGCGCAATGCCACACTTCTTGGCAATGTCGGCAACTTGCGCGGCGCGCTCGCGATTGGCGGGCCAATACGCGTCGGGTCGCACTCCACCCGTTGCGCGAATGCGCTCTATGGAAGAATAATCCTCGCTGGCCATTGCCAACATTCCACTTTCAATCACAATTCCATTGGCGCGCAACACATCAACCGCGCCGCGCCACACCTCTGGTTGCGACACCATTGGCGCAAGCGCGAATTGGACACGGTCAAAACCCGTCGCGCGCAAACGCTCGATTAACTCAACCGGATCGCGCGGGCGAAGACTCCAAGAGCACACTGCGAGATTTCGTTTCGGCATTGCATTGCAAGCCTATCCCGCAATGTTGCGATGATGTGTGCAAGCCTTTGATGTGCAAAAAACAGGGACTTGCCTCTAGAAGACATCGTGATCTGCGACTAAGATGATTTTGTGAGCAGTGCGCCCGCACAACCAAGTGTCGCCGATGTGGAATCAAACACGCCACTCGTTGCAAAGCGAACCATGGCCGAACGCGCCGAGGCTTTTATAAGCCGACTGAGCACGCGCAATTGGTTTTGGCAAAAGGTGTGCAGCCTGATTTGGCTGCCGTTCGCGTTTCGATCGGGCATCACCATGCGGCGCGTCGATGCCAATCGCTTCACGGCGCTGCTTCCGTTTAGCCGTGGCAATCGAAATTGGTACAACGCCATGGCGGGCGCAGCGCTGCTTGGCAACAGTGAGGTTGCAGCCGGCTTATTTCTGTTTGGAAAAGTTGGCAGTGATTATTTCGTAGTCTGTAAAAAAATGGAATATCGATTTCTGCGCCCATGCGTGGGACCAGCGCTGTACGACATCACCACCGAGCAGGACATTGATGAGTTGGTGAAAGTCGGCGGGGAATTCAACATCAACCTGGCGATCAATATTCATCAGCAAATGGGAAAGCAACGCGGCGACAAGCGCGTGGGCCGTTGCCAGATTGTGTTTCATTGCACGCCAAAGTCCATGGTCAAGGCGCGTGCGCTTCGCAAGTCAAAAAAGTTGGTGGTCATTGAGAACGCCAGCAACAATTCAACCCCAAAGTGAACTCGACATGTCCGCAAGTTGCGGTCATGATGCGTGAATGCGACGATCCGTAGAAATTGTGGGTTGGGGATTGTATTTAGCGAGCAGTTGGACTTGGTGCATTGGCATGTTTTTGCCCATTCTGCTGCTGCGTTGGTGGGGTTGGCAAGGATTTGTCGCCTTTGCCGTGCCAAACATTCTTGGGTGCGTGGCCTTTGGCTATATTTTCACACCCGAAACCAGCCGCCGATTTGTGGAACGATTTGCTCCCACCATGCGCTGGTTCGCTTGGGTCACCATCGCGTTTCAATCGTGGTTTGGATCATGGGCCGATCGCAAACTCGGCATGCAAGGACTGCTTGGCACATCAGTAAACTGGTCGGACCTGTGCCGACTTTTACCACTTTTATTTCTGATAGTTCCATGCAGCGCGCGCTTCTGGACCATCGCTGGAAGCACGTGCACGGTGACCAGCTTTGTATTGTTCGCGCAATCTGGTCTTGGCGCTCTGAGTGATCCGCCCGTGGTGGGAAGCATGCCTCCATTATCGCTAGCCTGGGCCGCGCCGTTTATGGCGTTTGGATTTTTGCTCTGCCCCGCACTTGATCCAACATTTCACCGCGCCCTGCAACAAAGTCCCAGCCAACATTCTTTCGCCGTGTTTGGGGTGGCCTTCGCGGCGCAACTTCTGTTTGCGGCAAGCGCATACAACGCCTCAACCGGACTTATGTTTTTGGCGTGGCCCATTGCCGCGCAAATTGTGTTACAAACCACCTTCACCATGTGCGCCATGGTTTCAGTGACCAGCCCCGCATCCATTAGCAGTTGGCCAAGCGCGCCCGCGTGGTTTCCCCGCCTCAGCGGCAGGTCACTTTTGATTGGATTTGCAAGCGTTTTGGGACTACCCGTGGTGGGCATGGCCCTGGGCCGCTTCGCGCTTGACTTACTAACGGCCATTACGACGGATGTTCCTCAAATGATGCCCGCCAGCGAGTTATTGGCGTCCGTTTCAAACGCGACAAGCGCCGGCGAGGCCACTTATTTGCGTTGGCTTGGACTGTACGGCATAATTTTTCCGGCATGGTTGCTGCTGAAATTGCGCAGAGTGCCCGCTGCCATTGCGTGGCCAGCCATTTTTGTCGCCGCCGCCGCAGCCGAGCGAGGCATGGTAGGTGCGAGAACTTCTCTTTTAATGGTCGCTTTGGGCATCATTGTGATCGCGGCTCTGTGGCAAAGCGACAAAATTATAAAAGAGCCTGAAATGAGTGTTGAGGGTGGTCGTTCCCAAGCTTGAATGCGAATAGTTGCTCAACCCCACCTTCGCCGCGTGTCGCGTTGCATGAAAGGCATTTGAATGTTGGAAAACCCTCTTCAACCTTTGCCTGAAAAAGCATTCGACTATGACGCCGCGGTTCATTTACTGAACCGCGCGGGCTTTGGTGGCACACCGGCACAGGCTCGCGGGCTGGCCGACATGGGCTTACACAAAGCGGTTGATCAGCTGGTGAAATACGAATCCATTGCGTACGAGTCTGTCACAGCCGATCTATTTGACAGCGACATCATGAGTCCGCCAACGGAAGAACAGCGTGTAAGTTCTCAAAAAGCCCGCCAAAGCAATGATGAGGAGGCCTTGGCCGCGCTGCAACGAGAACGCCAACGCAAGCAGGGCTTGGATCGCAAGCAGATCGCCGAACTGCAAATGTGGTGGATCAAGCGCATGATTGAGACACCGCGTCCACTTGAGGAAAAAATGACGCTGTTCTTTCATGGGCATTTTACCACGGGCTATCGCACTATTGAAGACAGCTTTCACATGTTCCAGCAGAACCAACTCTTTCGAAAGTTCGCCACGGGCAACTTCGCGCAGTTGGCGGGAAGGATTATTCGCGATCCAGCCATGCTGAAATATTTAGATAACGACGATAACCGCAAGTCCAACCCCAATGAAAACTTAGCGCGCGAACTCATGGAGTTGTTCACACTGGGTGAGGGTCGCGGCTACACCGAAGCCGACATCAAGGCGGGCGCATTGGCGTTGACTGGTTACACCTTTCAAGACGACACCTTTTACTTCAACAAAAACAATCATGATTCCTCCACTAAAAAAATCCTGGGCAAGAGCGGTCCATTTGATGGCGATGGATTTTTAGATGTCATCCTGGCGCGCAATGAGTGTGCTGAATTTATTGCCTCAAAGTTGTTCAGGTTTTTTATCAACGACTCGCCTAGAGACTTCACCAAAGAGCAAATGGCGTTCATTCTGGCCATGGCTAAAATATTGCGTTCCAGTAAATATGAACTCAAACCCGTGCTGGACGCGGTTTTTTCCAGCGCCTACTTTTACAGCGCGGCCAACCGAGGCGCCATTATCAAAAGTCCAATTCAACTGACGGTGCAAGCCGTACGCAGCCTGCGAATACCCGTGCGCGAGCTCAGCAGCTTGGCCAGTGCCACCGACTTGATGGGGCAAAATGTATTCTTTCCGCCCAATGTCAAGGGTTGGGACGGCGGTCGGAGTTGGATCAATACCAGCACATTGTTCATACGCCAAAATGTATTGGTGTATTTACTCACCGGACGCAAGCCCGATATGTATGAGTGGCAGGCCATCGACATTCCGTTTGACGCCACACATTTGTTGGAACACTTGCGCCAACCTGATGGCAGCGTGGACATGGCAAGCGGAATTGAATATCTCATGCGATTTACATTGGGCCAGTCCCCCGCACCGCTGCGACTACAAGAAGTTATGGCGTTCGCTAAAAGTCGTGGCGAGCGCTTGGACAATAATCGAATCATCGCCGTACTTCTCTTGACCACGGCCATGCCTGAGTACCAGCTGTGCTAATGCGACGCGTTTAGGAGCAAATCATGAGTGAACACAACATTCCATATTCACGCAGACTGTTCATTCGCCATGGCGTGGCGTTGGCCAGCATGGCCACAACTATTCCGCATTTTATACAAAATTCGGCGCTGGGAATGGTGGCGCAATTGGCTGGTAATCCTGGCGGCGCCGGACTTCCTCAAGACCGAATTTTGGTTGTGGTGCAACTTGGCGGCGGAAATGATGGCCTGAACACCGTGATTCCATTTGGAATGAACGAGTATTACAACGCGCGACCAACCATTGGAATACCCGCGCCAAGCGGTACGGCCAAGGGCCAAACTGGTGTCGCGTTGATGCTTGATCAAAAGCGCGGACTTGGTTTGAATCCGTCGCTCAGGGGCTTAAAGAGTTTGTATGACGATGGAAAGTTGGCGGTGTTGCAAGGCGTTGGATATCCAAATCCAAATCGAAGCCACTTCACCAGTATGGATATTTGGCAGACCGCCAACATGGGCGCAAAAGGCAATGGCTGGATTGGACGCTACTTTGACAACACCTGCAATGGAACGCCAATTCCAGATGGATCCATCAATATTGGCGCCACCGCGCCACTGGCGCTGAATGGTCACATACAAAAGCCAATTTCCTTTGTGAGCCCTGAATTATTCCGCTGGCTTGGATCCGAGGCGCACAAGAGTTTGGATGATCCATATCAACAGATCAACCGCGCTGGCATTTTGCCCCAGACCGCGGAAACAAGTCAGGCTGCATTTTTAATGCGAACCGCACTGGACGCCCAATTAAGCAGCGTTCGCATTCGTTCCGCAGTGGGTAAATCCCCGCTCACCACATGGCCTCAATCCGAAATCGCCCAACAACTACGCATTGTTTCCGCGCTGATTCGCGATGGAATGCCCACGCGCGTGTACTACGTTTCCCAAGGCGGCTACGACACGCATGGAGGTCAACTTGGAAGCCATGGCCGCCAATTACAACAAGTGGGCGACGCGTTGGCGGCATTCCAAAATGAAATGGCGGCGCAGCAGTCCGAGGACCGCGTGGTCACCATGGTGTTCAGTGAATTTGGTCGACGCGTAAGACAAAATGCCAGTGGCGGAACCGATCATGGAACCGCCGCGCCCATGTTCGTGATTGGCTCTAAGGTGAAAGCCGGTGTGCATGGGGATCATCCAAGTTTGACGGACCTTGATCAAGGCGACTTGAAATTCAAACAGGATTTCCGAGGCGTGTACGCCAACATCTTGGAGGATTGGCTGCGGGCGCCAAGCGCCAAGATTCTGGGTGGAACATTCGCGAAGACCTCCATTATCAAGGCGTGATCACTCGTCAAAACTGGGCGGATCAATTCCTTGGCCTTCGTCTATTTCCGGCACCACGCCTTCAGGCAGCGCCTTGAGAAACGCGCGGCCGTAATTCCTTTTGGCGATGCGCGAATCCAGCACAACCACGCGCCCAGAATCTTGACTGGATCGGATCAAGCGGCCAAAACCCTGCCGAAAGCGCAGAATGGCGCGCGGAAGTTGATCGTCGCGGAATGAATCGCCGCCCTCGCCGGCCAACTTTTCGCCGCGCGCTTTGGTGAGCGGCTTGTCGGGACTTTCAAATGGAAGGCGCGTGATGATGACATTGCGCAAGCCATCGCCGCGCACATCCACGCCCTGCCAAAAACTACTCACACCAAAAAGAACGCTGCGCGAATCTTCCTTGAAGCGCTCCAACATGATGTTGCGCGGCATGCCGCGGGCCTGCACGAAGAACGGATGACCATGACGCGCAAACTCCGGCTCCACCGCGCGCGCCACGCGCTCCATGGTGGCCAAACTGGTGAACAACACAAACGCGCCGCCATCGGTTTCGCGCACATGGCGTAAAATACGATTGGCAAGCGCGGCTTCAAAGTTCTGATCGGTTGGATCGGGCATGGTGGCGTCCACAATAAATTTCACTTGCCGCGCAAGATCAAAGGGGCTTCCAAGTTGCACGGACTTGGCGTCGTCGCAGCCCAAGCGCCGCGATGCCAGCGAGAAGTCGTTCAGGCCAGTCGCCAGCGTGGCGCTGGTGAGCACTACGGAAATATTTTTAGAGAACAGTTGCTCGCGCAACAGGGGCGACACATCAACCGCCGCGGCTTGCAGCGACAGCGCCGCGCGCGTGGCGCGTTTATTTTTACGCCCCCCCTCGATCCAGTACACGCAACCTGGAATATTTTGCGCCAGCAAAGATTGGCTTGCCAAGGCAAAGGCGTCGGCGCGCTCGGCAAAGGCGTTCAATTCAAATTGGTCGGCTTCCTGGGCGGATTCGCGCAAAAACCGCAACATGCCCGCCAGATTTTTCATGGGTTCGCTCAGGCAGTCCACCACCGCGTCGGGGCCAATCACCCGCTGCTCGCCCGCGGACTCTGGATCCGTTGAGCCATTTTTAGACAAGTGCCAAAGGTCGTTGAACAAGCCCTCCGCCGCTTGCTCGGTTAACTCCACGCAGCGCACCGCCTGCTCAATGCGCTCCAAGCCGGCCGTGGACAAACGCAACTGCGGCAAGTAGCCCTTGCCGCTATGTGAAACCAGTGTTCGTAAAAAATGTTTGATGCCGCTTTCGGACAAACGCGAACCAAAATTTTCGCTGGCCACGGTTTCTATTTCGTGCGCCTCGTCCAGAATCACATGCGTGTAGTCGGGAAGAAAGCCGCGCCCGCGCGCACGCATGGCCAAGTCGCTGAAGAACAACGCGTGGTTGCACACCAAGATATCCGCGTTCTCCATGCGCCGACGCGCCGATTGATAAAAGCACTTGTCATAGGTTGGACAACGCTTGCCCATGCAATTGTGAGTGTCGCTTTGTACCTGATCCCAAATAGATTCCGTGCGCAGCACCGGCAGCGACGACAATGTTCCATCGCGGGTGTTGATGGCCCAGTCCTCCACCGCGTGTAAAAGATGGCGCTCGTCCTCATCTTGAAAGAGCCGCTCTTGGCGTTCGCTGGCCAAACGCAGGCGCCGCAAACTGAGATAATTTCCGCGGCCTTTGGCTAAAACCGCGCTGAACTCGTGGCTGGAGGCGGCGCGCAACAAAGGCAGATCCTTTTCAATCAACTGCTCCTGCAGGCTGATGGTGTTGGTTGAAATAATGACGCGCTCCTTGGCTTCTACGGCGCGCGCGATGGCGGGAATGAGATACGCGAAACTTTTTCCAACGCCCGTGCCCGCCTCCACCAAAAGTCGACCGCGCTTGGCCAGCGTCTCTTCTACCAGCTTGGCCATTTCCACTTGCTGCGGACGCATTTCAAATCCAACCAATCGCCGCGCCAGCGGACCGTCCTCGCACAACATGGATTCGGCGTGTAATGTCATTGAGAATTTCTAGTCCGGTTGCGAATCAGAGTCATTGGACTCCACAATTCCAAGTGGCTTGCGGGATGGCAGGCCTTGATCGCGCGGATAGAGCCGCGAGGTCTTGGCCAATTTCACCACGGCCACAATTGTTCCTGTGGGCGTACGCGTGGTCGTGTCCACATTAGCGTGCAACAAGTCAAGCGCCCGTTGCGCCGCCTGTATTTCCTGCGGCGCGCGCTCGCCCTTGATGGCCAGCAATACCCCGTCTACTTTCAGTAGCGGAACAGCCAGTTCAATGATCGAGGCCAACTGACCAACTGCGCGACATGTGACGGCGTCCATGGCCTCGCGCTCGGCGCTACGGAAGGCGCAAGCCTCCTCAATGCGCGCTTGCAGAATTGTGACATTGGAAAGACCAAGCAACTGGACCGCTTCTGAAAGAAATCGAGCCTTTTTGCCTGTGCTTTCGATCAAAGTGAAAGACACATGGGGCATGGCAATGGCCAGCGGAATGCCCGGCAATCCACCACCAGAGCCAATGTCGGCCACATTCTTGGCTTCCAACGCCGACAAAAATGGCAGCAGCGTAAGACTGTCAGCGATGTGCTTGATCCACGCCTCGGCGGGATCCTTGATGGCGGTCAAATTAAATTGCTGGTTCACAAGCAGAAGATGCGACAGATAGGTCGTCAATGTCTCTTGATCGCCATGATCCAATTCAATCGATTGTGATCGCAGCATCTCGTGAAATGCTTGCGGTGGATCAGAAACCCTGTTCAACGGATACCTCCTAGGCTTTCCAAGTTGCGTGGTTTGCGTAGTCCAAGTCCAAAAATAATTCCAGTGGCCAGCCAACCAGACACCATGCTGGAGCCGCCGTAACTGACAAACGGCAAGGTGATTCCGGTCACCGGCAAAACGCCAAGTGTCATTCCGGTGTTGATGGCGATTTGTGTGAACACAATGGCGGCAATGCCAGTGGCAATCAGGCGCGAAAATGGATCGCGCGTGGACAGCGCGCACACCACGGCGCCGCCGGCGTACATGAACCCTAAAATCCAAGTCACAAGACCGCCAAGAAATCCCCAACGACAACAAATCACGGCGAAGATCATGTCGTTGTGCTCCTCGGGCAAATGATTGTTGCGCACCAACGCTTGCGTGTGATCGCGGTCGTTCCCAAAAAATCCGCCCGCACCCACCAAGGTCATGGCGCGATCAGCTTGAAAGCCAATGTCGCGCGCGTAGCGATCATCGCCGCGCAATTGGGCAAAAAGCGCGTCAACACGATCGCGTTGATGCGGCCGCAAAATGGGATAGGTAATAGGCGCGACCAACAGGACACCCAAGATCAGTATGGCGACATGTTTTTTTCTGGCGCCCGCCACCAACAACATGGCCAGCACCGGCGGAATAAACAGCATGGCCGTTCCCAAATCTGGTTCAACCAAAATAAGCAGGACAAGCGGAATGGCAATCGCAAAGGGCGTGAAAAATCCTAGCCACCGCGAGATGGATGTTGGGCGACGCAACCAATTTGCCAACACCAACACCAACGCAAGTTTGGCGACCTCACTTGGCTGAAATTCAAATAGACCCAAATTAATCCAACGACGCGCGCCGTTTTTGGGGCGCACCAACCATTCGGGTATTCCTGGAATCAACACGATCAATAATAAAAATGCGGAGATGCCGTACAAGTACCACGCGCTTTGAGAAAAGACTTTATGACTTGGCACACATGCGACCGCGGCCACAACCAGTCCCAAGAGCGCGAATATGAGTTGCCGCTTGGCTAAGCTCGGTTCGGTAATGGCGATGGACAAACTTCCAAGCAGCGTCAACAACACCGCGGCCACCACCACGATCCAGCCAGCGTTCAACCATGCAATGCCGCCGCTGCCCAAGGAGCGTCCGCCTGTGTATCCAAGTGGTGGTGACGCCGAGCTCATAGTTGCGTTTCATCCTCATCTCGTTCGGGGTCAATGGGCATTGGATCCTGTGAGGGGGAAAATGGCTCAACTTGCGTGTTTTGATCTCCTTTAAGACTCTCGTGCTTCTTTTCAAAATAACCTTGGGCCTGCATTTGCCTAACAATTTGTCCGGCGATGGGACCCGCAGCTTTGCCTCCACTCCCACCGCGCTCCACAAGAACGGCGATGGCGTATTTTGGTTTGCCGCCTTTGACGCCAGCCAAACCAACAAACCACGCATGATCAATGCCTTTCAATGAACGATCTGAAGTTCCATCTCCGTTGTCGTCAAGCGGCAGCGGTGGCGCCTGCGCCGTTCCAGTTTTGCCGCGCACGGTAATTCCTTGAATCGCAATGATGGGCTCCTGGCTTCCATCACCATATTTTATATGGTGCCCTGTTCCATGCTTTGACTCCACGGACTGACGCAAGCCTTCAAGCGCGCGCCGACACGCTTCAGGTGGCATGTTCAGTTTGCCTGTGCGACGATCCGGTGGAAGCGCGGCAGCGTCGCGCACAATATGCGCGTCACGAATTTCTCCGCCGCGAGCAAGCGTTGCGAATGCGTTGGCCGCTTGCAGTGGTGTCCATGCGATTGGTCCTTGACCAATTCCCATGATGATGGGCGTGAACATGTCGTGGCGCCCCTCAATATTGAGCATCTGCTCCTCGTTTGGAATCATGCCAATACTTTCGCCGCCCGCCGCGCGCTGCGAAGCGGGCAGAGGTCCTTGCAAACCACTCCCCAAGGTCGTGCCAACGCCCAAATCTTTATACAAATCCACCAACGGGCGCAGGCCTAATTTATGCGCCACCGTGTAGAAAAAGATGTTGCAAGAACGGCTAATTCCCGACTCCACATTCAGGGGACCACCGGTTTGCGCGGTGTGATTGGTCATGCTGTATTGCGGTCGGTAAATCCAGCAGCGCGCGCGATCTTTGAACTCCGAAAAATAATGTCCCTTGCAATCCACCGTGCCCGCAAGCGGAAATTTCTCCGAGCCAACTGCTCCCACATACACCAACGGCTTCACAATGGAGCCGGGCGGATAGACCGCCTCACTCGCGCGGTTCACGCCAGGTTGCAACCGAAACACATCGCTCTGTGACATCCCCTGCGCGTCGGCCAGTGTGGGCCAACTTCCCATGGCGAGAATTTCGCCGCTGTCCACTTCAACAATCACCGCGGCGCTTGCCAAAGGCATTCCATAAGGCAAACCATCATTGCCACCATGATGCCATTCTTGAACCTTGGTCAATCCAAAGTCGGGATTTAAAATAGCCTGCACGCTGGCCTGCAATTCCATATCGACGGTCAACTTTAAATCGCGCCCATAGATGGGATCCACTCTTTCAATCTGTCCACTTTCAAGTTGCGTGTGCAATTGCCCGCGAGTGCCACGTAACCAATCCTCATACACAGCCTCAAGTCCGCGGCTACCAATCAGATCGGGACCGGGGCGGTATCCACCTGGATCAATTTTTCCGTCGGGGCCCACAAATGGCCGCCGCGCCAAGTCCTCCGCCCATGTCTCTTGGCGAATGGTTCCGAGCACATGATCAAAAACTCCGCGCACATGAATGTTGGCATCACCCGACTTTCGCAGGGGTTTTGGGAGGGTTTTTTGGCTCAGACGGACATCGGCGGATTCCCAAGGACGAATACGCAGCGACGCGTCGACGACCTCAACTGAATGTGGAAATGTGTCACCCAACTTGCGCAAAGCAAACGCGGCGGCATCGGAAATTTGGCGCGCGATCACATGGGATGTCTTTTGCTCGCGGATCGGCTCTGGATGAAAGGAGTCACCAGGGTCATGTCCCAACTTGGCCGCAAGCGCTTGGCGTTGCTTGCTCCAAATCGCCTCGGCGCGCATTTGAACTTGCTCGCGGATCATTTCTATTTGCTCGTCAATCTTGGAGCGCGCAATATCGCAGTGCAGCGCGATCTGATCAAGCAACTCATTGCGCGCCTCTTCCTGCCGCATCAAACACAACTCGATGGTTGAATTGCGCGCATCGCGCGAAAGCCGTCCCCACAACGAACGCCCATAGATTTTTCGCGCGGCGCGCGTGGCTCGATCACGAACCCACGATCGATCAATGACGGAGTAGTCAAGCGCAACATCCCACGCGGGAATATCCTGCGCAATGATTCGACCCATGCGATCCGTAATGGTGCCACGCACTGTTGGAAGCCAAATGGTTCGATCAAGCCGCCGCTCAGCCTCTTGGCGATATTCGGCGCCGTCCACAACGGTCAATTGCCACAAGCGAGCCGACAACCCCGAGATGACCAGCAAGGCAAACACCCCAAGAAATACCAATCTCTTGCGTGCTCTTGCGGTGGGACGATCAACGGTGGCCATGCCCCAAGCCTAACGCCTCTCGGGCATGATTCGCCGCTAGTATGTTCCCCCTTCGCTATTGATTTTCAAAAACAGGAGTTGCCTTATGGAATGCGGTATTGTTGGTCTACCAAATGTTGGCAAGAGCACGCTGTTTAACGCCCTCACTGCGGCAGGCATTGAAGCCGCCAACTATCCATTCTGCACCATCGATCCTAATGTAGGGATCGTGAATGTGCCCGACCCTCGACTAAAGAAACTTGTCGATGTCTATCAGACAGACCGTGAGGTACCAACGACAGTCGAGTTCGTCGATATCGCAGGACTTGTCAAAGGGGCCTC
>SXGQ01553373.1_pt1 | contig 82264 bp, 75 predicted proteins | sample 3178371 | NCBI WGS metagenome assembly SXGQ01 (sample SAMN11356859, study PRJNA531348) | freshwater metagenome | isolation source: freshwater sample F1-20 | place: China: Fuxian Lake, Yuxi | collected 2017-12-25 | reverse complement strand
GCTTGTTGGAACGTATACAAATAATGCATCAAGAGCACCATCTGTAAGCGCAGTTTCAACTTGGCTATCGTAGTCAGCAAAACGACCGTTTGAACCTGTGAACATTCCTCCATCAGTGAGTTTTAGGCTGGCTGTCCACACGTTACCATTTACACCACCGTAAGCGCCAGAGTGAACAGTCGCTGCTGTGAGATCGAGAGATGTAAGTGAACCAGTAACCTTGGAGTATCCTGTGCCAACGAGGTCGTACATGCCACCAGCTGCAAGAGATCCAGATTGAACTCCGCGGCCAGTTGGGTTGTTATAGATGGATGAACCTTTTGCATATGTTGCTTCAGAGGTTTGTCCAGCTGCTTGACCAACGTTTGTTCCGTAGGTATAATCAAGATAGAAGATTAGACCAGATGGAAGGCTCATTGGTTGAATGGAAACGAGCTCATTTGCAACGAGGCCGCCGAATACGCGACGAACGATTGGGAAAGCGATGTTGCTGAAGCCTTGAATTTGTCCGCTGCCTGCAACGTTGCCGCCGCCTGTAGAGAGAGATGAGCTCTCTTTGAGGACCTGCGCTGCTTGGTTTTCGAGGAGCTGAGACATCATCTCGCGGCGTTGGCCGTCGAGACCTCGGAGGAGGCCTGTACGGCTCCACTTTTCTGTTAAACGGGCACGTTCAGCACCGACGTGCTTCTCACGGATGCCTTGTGCTAATTGATCAATCGTAAAAGTCTTCATTGTTGTATCTCCTATACGTGTACAAAAAGTTGTGTTAAAAGTTGTTTACTCGAGAATCACTTGATTCCTGCGAGTTTTGCCCAACGCTCTGCTTCGACACCTTCGTTGAGGGTTTGTGTTGAAGCTGGACGTGTTGCTTGTGAAGAAGATCCGAGGATTCGGCCTTCAGTCACAGTTGTACGAGGCTTCATCAAAGCCTTTGATAAGCTCTCGTACACAAGCTTCGCTTCACGAATTGTCTCAGCTGAATCAAGTTGCTCAATTATTTGCGCCTTTTGGCGAGCTGTGAGCGACTCTGCTTGAAGAAGCTTATTCGTAAATAGAAGCTTTGCGTTGAGCAGATTCGTTTCTGCCAACTTCTTGCTTAGCGTATCTGTTCCTGCGCTAGCACCAGGATTTACGTTGCTATTTGAGCGAACGTTCTTTGTTAAACCTTCTTCTAAGGTTTTTGAAAGTTTGTTAAAGCGAGTAACTGAACCATTATAAAGTTCTGCTGTCTTTGTATATGCAGCCTTGAGTTGCGCTGCACGAGGAGCAACCTTCTTTGCTTCAGAAAGTGTTGCAACATCTTGTGTTGCAGAATATAGCTTCTTTAATTGAGAAGCGCGCTTTCGAAGCGCCTCTTGAAGCTTGAGCTCCTTTGCCATTTCAGAACGAATAGATTCTGATTGGCGAAGTTGCTTGTTGGATTGAGCATTCTTATCTTGACCATCGCGATCAATCGCTTGGCTTACCATTTCTTCTACCTCATCCATTTCATCCATTTCATCCATTTCATCCATTTCATCCATTTCATCCATTTCATCCATTTCTGAGTACATCTCGTCGACTTCTTCCATTTCATCGACTTCGCATGCACTTCCTTCCTTGTCTAAGGAGGGTTTTGCTTCAGCGGTATAATCTTCTGTTTCAGGAGAAGCACCTTGTGTAGCAGCACCATCGAGTTCATCCAACTCGTCAAGCTCATCCAACGCTTCTGTCATATCAAGCTCAAGAGGTTCGCCCATATCTTCATCTTCAAATTCATCTGAAACATCACCTGCACCATGACCCCCTGCTTGAACACCGTGTGATTCTTCATTTGCTTGACGAATTGCCTTCATGCGTGATATTTCGCGGCGAAGCATTTTTTCATCGATCTCAACGATCATGTTGTCTGAAAGACGAAGGGATTCTTCCTTCTTTCCTGCTTCTTCACCTTCACCGCCCTCATCGCCACCGAGGTCTAGATCAAGCTCTTCGCCCTCGCCACCTTCTTCGGCTTCAGGCTCTTCTTCACCTTCAGGAGATTCCTCTCCTTCTTCGCCTTTTTGTAGGGTGACTCCAAGACCCTCAAGATCAAGATCATCTGGGAGTCCTGTAATTGTTAATGCAACGTCTTGTTCGTTTAAAAGATCTCGATTCATTTTTGTCTCCTGAAGTTTTTCAAGTTTGTGTAAACACTTTCTTAATTTTAATCCGTATCCTAATCTGACGTTAGGGTCCTCTACGTTTTCCTGAATGTACCCATATATCGCTTCGACCATCTCGTTTAATCTCATCAAGCTTAAATTAAAAGCTTTTGATTCGAATATATGAGTTTTTCCGGTCAATTTTTCTAACATTCTTTCAATGTAGAGTAACTTTTGTTCAATTTCATCGCTTCCTTCGGGTGCTGAAACAGAAGCAATCTTTTCAACTGCTTCTTCAACATTTAAAGTTTCTTCAACTTCTTCAGCGACGCTTTCCAATGAAACCGTTGATTCATCTTGCGAGGATGAAGCTTCTGTTTTGTCTTTATCAGTTAAAACTTTACCATCTTTTTCCTGATCTTCATCTGCTTCATCAATCTCGCAAGACATTTCCTCGACTGACTCGCCTAATAATTCTTTTTCTATCAATTCTCGTATACGAGGAGCTACTGCTTCGACGATTGCACGTTTTGCATTATCCTCTGCAACTTCTTTTACTTTCTTTAAATCTGCAATAGCTTCTTCGTATAGTTCTTTTGACATTTTATATTATCTCCACGAATCAACCGGTAGAATCTGATGATCCCATCTTGCCGGGGACGCCTAACGTTTGTGCTGCAATCTTCTTGGCAAAATCTTCTGGATTTCTTGTGCCTGTGCTTGGGCCACCGGCGACATAAGAGGGCTTGATGTCGACAGCCTTAATTCCAGGATCCGCATTCTTATCAGAAGGATCTGTCTTGCCAGGTCCAGGTGATGTTTGGTCAGGAGTAAAAGAATTCGCTGGATCTCCTGCTTGTTTCCACAAGCCATCTGCACCTTTTAAGATGTTTGGAGATCCAGTAAAGTCCATATCTACGCCATTTCCAAAATACGAATCGCCTGGTTGTAAGCCGTTCTTTAAGCTTAAATTCCCTTGCTCAACGACTAATTTTTTATAATCTTCTTCTTTACCAACAAATCTTGCAGTTGGAGAGTTAGGAAATAACTTTGCCAGAAGGGTATTTTTTTCGCCACTCGGCGGTGCATAAACTGTATATTTTCCTTGTCCAGCCATGTTATTCTCCTATAAGAAAAATCATAAAAAAATCAAGTGATCAATCACTTTTCGCTTTTCTTCGCTACTTTCTTCACTGCTTTTGTTGCTTTCTTTTGTGCAACTTTCTTAGCAACTGTCTTCTTTGCTTCTTGAATTTGAGAAAGTCTCTTGACTAAGCGAGCCTCTTCTAATCCGAGAGCCTTGTAATGATCGATATGATGTTCAAGAGAATCAGCATATTCTGATGCATCAACTTCTTCAGCATCAACATCTTCAACTGATTCCATGTCACCAAAAAGCTTTGCTTCTTGGAACTTGGCAACTTCTTCTGCAATAATTCTCTTTAATACTGTCGTTGTAAGCTTCATGATATAAACCTCGTGCAAATATATATTCTTTAATTATTGTTACTAAAAAAAAAATTAAAATTTCTTTGGAACTTCTGAAAAAGCTAGCTCTGCCCATTTAGAAGCAACATCATCTCCAAATAATTGTTCCGGTGTGCTTCTTGCGACGGCGCTCTCTACTGAACCGGCAGGAACTTGTGGTTGTGAATACTGGCTTTCATTCATTAATATAGGTAATGTATTGGCAGCTGTGTCTGCAAATATAGATTCCATTACGCTGTTTCCGTTTGATTCTCTCTTTATAGTTTCTGCAATTGTTTGAGAGTACTTAACGTTTTGGCCGCGGCGGTAAGATTGTTGCTTTGGTTTTGCTACCTTAGAAACATTTTCAACTACTTGAGATTTAGTAGATTGTCCAATTCCTTCTGCAAGAATTTCGACTAAACATTCTTTTACTATCGCTTTTAATTGACCCTTAGTGATTCCCATATCAACCAACTCCATCCCAGAATGCTGTACCGCCAATTGAACCCGTTAAAACCGGCATCATCGTTGCATCAATTCCAACTAATTCTACATACATGCTAAAAGAAATGTCATTTCCACCATCTCTCTTTAAGTAGATCTCTTTAACTCTTGCATCAAATTCAAATGTGTTTCCGCCGTCGATTCTAAAATAATAGTTTTCTTCAACTCCGTTAATTCCATTTAAAGTAAATCCTACCCTTAAATATTTTCCGGCGACTTCATGGTTTGCGATAATAACATGCTTTGTAATTTTTTCAAACTTATAAGATTCTGCAGCTGCGACAGCCGTTCCTGAGGTAACCCAAGGAAGCCCAGATGCCACGAACTCAGTTGCTGAGTTATACCCTATTCTTGGATCATTCATTCCCATATTCACTTACCTCTCGTTGTGAGAATGTCGTTAAGAATTCTATCAATTCTATCAGACTTTGTGAATACATTACGTAATTCTTCTTGATTAATTTGGCGCCCTTCGGCCATCATGAAGGCACCAGGAGTTGAAGGTTCAGAAACAAAGTCCCAACAAATTAACTGAAAATCGTCTTGAACTATTTGATAATCACCTTGTCGTTTCGTCGTTCCAACGCCTCTTGAAGATATTCCTAATTTAACGCCTGATTCGACAAGAGATTGTAGGATTTTACCAGAAGGTGTTTCAAGTATTTCTACTGACCCGTACACAACGTCGCCATCAAGGTAGGCTTCTCTCACAATATGAGATACATTTTTTAAGTTAACGACAGAAGAATCAGGGTGGTCTAATTCGCCTAAAGCTCTATTTTCAATAATAAACTTTTGATAATTTCTAACTTCACGTTCTAAAACGTTTCGTGGATAAATACGACCATTTTGGTTTAAGGTATCTGACTTTTGTAATACGCCTTTCATGACAATTTTTCCAGAATTTTCTTCTTTTGCTTCTTTAATTTGATCAGGAGTATAATCAAAAACCTGATACGAATTGATTAATCTTAAATCAGACATTTTCTCCTCCTGACAACTCATCAATTAACTTGATGTATAACATATATTCAGCAACTGTAGAGTCATTGACCTCATTATGTTCTACAAGAAGGCTAGATCTAACCTTATCAAGTTTTTCTGTTAGATATTTTTCACTATTTAAATTTGCTTCTAGATAAGAATTGATTGATCTCACTAGCTTTTCTTTTATTTCTTTTAATTTCATTAAAATCGTCTTGTCGTCGTCGTAAGCTGATGAAAATGCGTATGCCTTTATTAACGATTTTTGCTCATTGGTTAAAGTGCTTTCATACTTTTCACCAAGTTTCTTCATCATAATCTTCATCAATAATCTGCTTGATCCAGGGGATCCTTCCATGACTATTTGTTCTTTGTTCTCTTGCTTCTGGCTAACTAGCCAACGAACAACTTGGTCTTCATACTCTGCCATCTTAGATAAATCAGGAGATTTTAATCTCCAATCATTTAAAAGATTTTGAACAGTTGCAAAAGTTCTGTATTCTGCAATGTGTTGATCATAAAAATTTTCATAATTTAATTGATGATTTATGGACCTGATCAATAAAGACTTTTCTCTATCTAATTCAGAAGAATCGTGGGATCTTGCTGCAGATTTTGCTTCGTTTAATATCGAAGACGCCACGGCTTCTGAGCTGACAGTCGTTTTCATAATAGAGTTTATTAATCGAAACTCTTTATAAAGTTCTGTACCAGGTTTAAAATGAGTTTTTAAAATTTTTAAAGCTTTTGTTGATGTCTTCTTATCATCATTTACTAAAGCTTGTGATATCGTTCTTATCAAGAATTCATATAACAAGCCTGTATTTCTTTTTTTATTATGAGCCGACATTAAGGTCAGATCCTTTCTTTTGCCACTACAAAAAATAAATAATATTGTCTAATTAAGAAATAGAAATTATTTTAAAATATTTTATTATTCCTTTATATCAAGGTCTATTTCTTCGGATTCAGTTAATAACCCTTCATTGCTTCTTACTATACCTAAAGAGTTTGACATTTTCTTTAAGGTAGAAATCATATTAGGAGATAGAGACGGTTGAGATGTTTTAGAGTTATCATAAGACTTGACTGATTCTCCAAATGGATCGCTGACCAAACTCTTCATCCAGCTTTTATCATGAGGATCAGACAATGAAGAATTGGAAGAATCTAGCATCTTAGAAAAATCTGGCATGTGCTTTTGCACTCTGCGGCGAGATCTATTCTTCTTATAACGTTGAATGTAAGAACCTGGCTTGACTGGCAACCCATCTTTTTCTGATACGTTCGGTAATACGTCATCGTCTATGTTGCTGGACATCAAAAGTTTAGCGTTCGGAGAAACATCATCCGCCGCATCATCTCCAGCAAATAAGTCACCTCCAGCTTCTTCTCCACCTTCTTCACCGCCGGCTGCGGGTTTTTCTTCTTCTCCCCCTAAATCAGGCAATTCTTCGCCACCGCCTGCTTCTTCACCGGTTTCACCTTCTTCTCCACCTTCGGCCTTTGCTCCTTCAATTCCTAAATCTGTAACCTTTTCTCTTAAACGTTGATCATTGATTTCATCAATTTGATCATCATTAAGACCCCAGATTTCTTTTTGAACGAACCTACGGCTTCCCATTCCTTCTGGTAGAGCTCCACCAATTTCAAACTTGGACTTCCACAACTCAAGTTTCTGTTGCTGCGCAATCGTAGATGGGTTTGATAAACGAAGAGTAAAGTTTTGTAGATCTTCACCATCATATCCATGTGAATACAAATGAATGATGGCAAGCTTGCTTAATTCTGACAAAAGTGTTTTTTGAATGACAGATATCGTTCTAGAAAAACGAATATCTTCTTGTGCCAAAGTTGCCTTAGAAGACAACATTTCATCATAACCTAAATAAGCTCTAGGAACCTTTAATGCAGCAAAGAGCTTCTTTTGCATGTATTGTACGTCTTCTACAGTTGCAGCGTTTTGGCCGCCTGAAAGTGTATCAATCTTTGTCCCAGATTCTCCACCGCGAACTGCAATAAAATAATCGTCTTCAACGCTTAAAGGAGAATAACGCAAATCTACCCTTCCAGTGTTTCTGTCTATAACTTGATTTGTTCTCAAGTTTTTACGCTGTTCCTCAACGTACATGGGAACGTTTTCTGGAGGTATATTTGCAACGTCGATGTAAAACACGCGGCGTTCGGGTGCGCGCACGATACGATAGACCAACATAGCATCTTCTAAAAGAATCAGTTGTCTCCAGATTCTGCGCGCAGGTTCAATTAATGATGATCCATATGGAAGAAACATGTCATTTCCTAATAGGCGAAAATGAGTAACTTCCCAATTTTCAAGGGTCCTATTTCCTAAAGTAGACCATCTATATCTTACTGCAAATGGATCTTCACGATCATAGTTTTCTTCACGTTCAATTTCATTAACAGGTATTGGAAATGCATGAACTACACCTTGCGTTGGAGAAACGTCATTATATAAAAAGAAATCTCCATATTTGACAAGATTTCTTGCCCATGATCGAAGATTAAACTCAACGTTTAACACATTATAGAATAAATCTTCTAAAATGTCTCTTACTTTTTCATCGTCAGAATAAATGTGTAAAACTCTGCCTTTGTCGTCTTGAGCAACGGTTTCATCTGCATAAATGTCCATTGCAGCAGCAATTTCAGCCGTATATTCCATTTCTTGGAAATCCTGATACCTCATCAAACGTTCTGATAAGTTATAAGAATTTGCTGTAATTACTGAGTATGTCGGAGAAGTAGAACGTTGAAATAATAAAGCGCCTGAAGACTTTACTTTATCAGCAACTGCAATTGCAGTATCAACTCTTTTTACTTTACGCTTTACTACTGGGCCGCTTTTAAATAAACGGGTTAAACGTTGAAATAAGTTTTTATCTTCTTTAGACACTTTTTGCCTTAGTTTTTCAATATTATAAAACCCAAAACATTATTTGATTAAAAAAATCAAACTTTTTCAGGTTTCATTACAACTTTTTGCGGTTCGACTGCACTTTCTTCATGAGAATTTGAAACATAATTCATAGGATTTTGCATCATTGTTTCAAGCATGTCGCGAACGCTGTTTAAGTGTGGAGACAAAGCATCAATTGCTGCAGCGGGTGCAGCGTTTTCAAATTCATTAACTTCTTCGTATAAATCCGTGACACACTTAAATAAGTCTCTAGCTTCTTGAGAATTTAATCCTTCATAAACTAATCTTACATCTTCATTTAAAGATTTTTGAAGTTTTTTCTTGCTGAATGACATGTTCAATACCTCGAATGCTTATATGTATACTCTTACTTATACAACCATGATAAATCATCCATTCCATGATTCATTTTTGGATCTAAATGTTTTACTTGTGATGGTTCTCTAAGTTTATAAACGTTTGATTGATTAATTGCGTTTTGTCCTTTTGCGTTTGCACCTAACGCGTATGTTGGATTATTAGGTATTGCTCTAGCATCTATGCTAGCTACGCCTGTAGCTTTTAGCATAGCCATAGCCATCGCATAACCAGCATCATTATTTCCCGTACCACCTTCGGTTAACCACGTTCCTATTGCAAGGCTCATGATTAAATCATCATGGCTATCCTTTGACGCCATCGGTTTATTACCGTTCCATATAAAGGCCTGGAGTTGATCATAAAGCCTTTGAGAATAACTCTTTAAAGTCTTGTTACGGATTAATTCCTCTAATTTAGTAAGAATTTGTACACGAGATTTTTGATTGGTTTGAAATCCAGGTAATTCATCTTGCGAAGCTGGAGCGTATGTAAAAGGATCTCCTCGATGGTTACCGTAATAAAGCCTTGGGTATCCTCCATCCCTAAGCTTAACGTTAACGAAATAACCAAACGTATTGTTTTCAGGGCAAATTAAGGCATTGTTATATTTTTTACCCCACTCTGATAAAACATCTGCAAATTTTTCAGGTGGAATTTTACCCATATATTCTGCAACAACTTCACAAGTCTTTTGATCTAGAACATGAAACGTTGAATAGTCAGCTGCATCGCCTCTAGCTACGTCGGCTGAAATAACGTAACTTTTTTCAACGACAGGCTGTTCCCAAATCCAAACATTTCTATCAAATCCAGCTTTTTCTATAGGGTTTCTAATCATAGACCTCAATTCCTCAAGGTCTTCTGATTGTAAGAACGTGTCACCAGAAGATATAAAGTCGCAAAGATACTCTTGGCTGACTTTCTTTTTTGGTAAGTTACGAGTTTCTTTTATGAACCACTCTTCATCATGCTCAGGATGAACTGTCCATGGAAGTCTAATCGGATTAAATTCGTTCGTTCCAGCTTCTGCTTCAACCCATAATCTGTAGTAAAGACCGCCGACTCCATTTGGAGATGAAATTAAGATAGCGTTACCGCCTGTCGTTAGAGTAGGATAAAGACCTGTCCAGATGGTGTCAAAGTCTCTAATAAATGCACACTCATCGACAATAAGAAGAGACAAAGACTCAGAACGGCCTGCATCTTCAGATGTTGGCACTGCTTTGACTACTGATCCATTGCTGAAAGAAATTTGTTGTTTTGAAGGCTCAAACTTAGGCATCAACAACCATTTTGGGAGTGATTGAAGTATGACATGAACTTTACGAATAAAGTTTTGAGCGGTCGCTAACTTAGTAGCAATTACAAGGATGTTTTTATCTTTATAAAAGATCGCCAACCAGGTTGCATATGCTGCAGAAACAGTTGATAACCCTAACTGTCTAGACTTCAAAATGATGTTAAAACGACTGTTTTGAAAATCTTGAAGACAATCTTCCTGAAAAGGATACAAATCAAATGGTATCGTTCCTTTTAAAGGATGCTGGATTTTTGCGTATTTTTTTATAAAATAAGCTGGATCTTTTCCACAACGAACTATTTCATTAATTTGTTGCTGCTTAGAGAGCGACTTTTCTTGCATTTCATCCTATTTCAAACACGACGTTCTTTCTGTAGATTGCTGTTTTCTTTGGATTATGAACTGCCATTCCAATAATTTCTACAGAATCGCCTGTACTAACTTCTTTTAATTTAAGAGATTTACTTGTTAAATCTTTATAGGAGTTTTTTACTGCATCAACGACAGATTTGATATTTGAGTCAGAAGATTGTTGTTCTTTCATTTTTACTTGAAGCATTTGTCTTTCAGAAGCAAAATTAACAATCGTTTGATAAGAAACCCTAAGCATATCGGGAGCGACCAACGACATTTTCACAGAAAATGAATTAATGATGGGAGAAGATGATTTACCCCAAGTCGTATCGATGGCTTGGCCCAAAGCGTTATAGTCTAAGTCTGGCATAATGTGTTCTCTAGCAATTAAATATTGAGAAAAGTCAAATGTGCACATTCGATAGAATCTTTTTTCTACCTGAGATTTTTTTTAATACATCTTTTATGTCCGGTCTCCATCCATTTTTCCATGCAGTTAGATTTGGTCTTGCCCAATAAGTCTCACAACTCTCACAGCAACTAAACTGTCTATAAGACTTCTCATCATCAAACGATCTCATTAAATGGTTACAAACGGGACATGATATAGGAACAGAGTCTTTATCTTCAGAAGGTTTGATGATGTAGAATCCTTCTCTCTCACTTATCAATCTATCATTTAGGTAAGGCTTCCATTCATTCATACGTAAAATACCTTAGAGTCCTTTTCATTTTTTGTTATTTCTAAGACATGATCAGCTATGTCTTTTATTCCATCAACGTGAGTGATTACTAAAATCAATCTAAAGTACTTTTTTAAGCTCGTTAATAACCTATTACAAGATTCAACACCAGCATCATCTAAAGTTCCAAATCCTTCATCTATAACAAACATATCTGATTTTGGCATAGAAGAAACATTTGCAAGGGCAACCCTAAGTGCAATTGAAGCGATCGTCTTCTCCATCCCGCTGCACAACTCTATAATTCTTCTAGAATCTCCATAATTGATATAAATTTCAGAAGCATCTGATTCATCATCATTTTCAAGTTCGACTGAAAAGTCTACAATCCCATGTAATATCTTCAAAATCTCTGCATTGATAACAGGAAGTTGAGATCTTGTAATGATCAACGGAATTCCTTTTTTCGAAAAAGCTCCTGAGATGATTTCATACGTCTTCATATTTTTTAGAAGAGAATTTCTAGATTCTTTTTCTGCTTCTAACTTTTCAATCTCTGACATCAACTTACCACGCTGGGTTGCCGTTGAAATCTTTTCCTCATCCCATTCTTTGATTGACCTAGATAATGTTTCTATTTTTGACCTTAAAGAAACAACTTCTGAATTTTCATCATTTTTTAAAGCATCGTTTAGATCGACTAATCGTTGTTCTGCTTCTTTTAATATTGCTTTTATAGAATCGCAATTTGAACGAATCTTTTCAATTTCAGTTTCTTTTCTAGAAATTTCAAGGTGAAGCTTCGTAGATAATGCAGATGCTTTTTCCAGCTTGTTAAGCTTTGAAACTAAAGAATCTTTTTCTAATAGCTTTAATGAATCATTTAGTTCGTTTAATTTCTTTAATGATGCTTTTACTTTTTGTTCTTGAGAAACAATCTTCTCTTTGTTTTGATGAGCATCCTTGATAAACTTGCAGGTAGGATAATCATCTCCACATGGAACTTCATCTAAAATCTTTAACGATTTTTGTTGAGATTTTAGCAGAGTTGTTTCTTTTTCATTCATGTGCTGGAGATCAATAACAAGCTTTTCCAAAGCATCAATCTTCAAAAGCCTGGATTTTAAAACCTCTACATCATCAGAAGACTCTACTTCTTCAACGATATTGAGTTTTTCTTTTAATCCGTTAATATCTCCAGTCAAAACATCGATCTTAGAACATGCTTCATTGCATGAAGCTTTTAATGAAAAAACTCTTTTCTCTTGAATTTCAACGTCATGTGTGGTGACAGGCTTGTGACCTTGATGACTAGAAAGTTGAGATCTCAATTCAGAACATTTATCTTGAGAATCTGAGATTTTAGAAACAAGATCATCTATCCTCTCAGACATCTTTAAGATTTTAGAATTGCATTCTGTCTGTAGCTCATCCCAATTTTTATCTGGATAGTTTTTTAACTGTGACTTAAATGAATTCAAGTCCTTTGAAGAAAGATCATACATTTTATCAAAGATATCCAACCCTAAAAATCTAGAAATAGAAGCTCTTCGTCTTGTAGAACCTTGATAGATAAATGCATTAATGTCTCCTTGGGCAGACAAGGAAGTCAATGAAAAATCCTCGCTTGTTCCAATCAAGTTTCTAATAATTTTTTCCGTTCCAGTTCTTGCATCATCGCATAAATCATCGACTTCGCCATCGTCTCTCATTCTAAAAAAATTCAATGAAGTCGTAGCATTGGTTATTCCTTTTTTGTTGATTGACTTAGCCGTTTGTCTTTCGGCAATATAAATCTTTCCATCATGATCAAAAATCGCTCTAGCATAACAATGGTTTTTTCGTATGTTACAAACATGAAGGTTTTTTAACGATCCTCTATCCGTTGTATTAAACAAAGAGTACATCATCGTACCAACAATTGAAGATTTTCCAATTCTATTGGATCCGAATATTCCAACGATACCTCCTAACTTGGTAAAGTCAATTTCATTATCTTCGCCATAAGCAAATGTGTTATCCCATTTTAAGTGTCTAAGAGACCATTTTGAACCTTTAGCATAATCCTCTGAAGTGGAAACTGCAGACATATATTTTTTAATTTGACCTAACATAGCGTCACGATCAAATTCTAGGTTTCCATTTTCTTTACAATATGTTTGAATCAACCCTAAAATAACTTCAGGAGACGTTAGGTCAGATTTTGCTATCGTGGTCGATCCAGCTTTTATAGTTTCGCTTTCTGCTCTATATTCTGATTTAAAAGTAACTTCAGTAGCAGAATATGAAGTTTTTAAAGTTTCGTTTAAAAATGTAACATCATCTTGCGCAAGATCTATTGCTGATTTAATCCTAAACCTAGTTTGTTTTGGATACTTAGATGCTTCTAATAGAAAATCTTTTTTAGATCCCGTCCACTGAATGGTTACATAAGGTTTAGGATTAGGCAGCTTTTGAAACTTAACATTCCAATTGTCTTTATCAGTAATATCCCATAACAAATAACCATGTTCTAATTCTTCTGCATAATTTTGTTGAAGCGGAGTTCCTGGGTATCCTATCCACGGTTTCTTTTCTCCGTTGCAATCTTCTCGATACCCAAGATATTGCATTTGGTGAATGTCACCCAAGAATGCGTATGGATAATCTTTAAAAAATTCAACTTTTATATGCGATTCATCAATTTCCCAACCTGATTCAGTTACACAGCCTAAGACCGGCCCATGATAACAAGCAATGTTGATCTTTCCTGGTTCTGGTTTGACATCACTCCATCCTTCTTCATCAAATAAAGAATAAACGCACCAGTTGAATCCAGGAATAAATTCATACACTCCACTCTTCTTATATAAATGAATCTTTGGATTATTCAACGCTTGAACGATTGGTGATACGGCATCTTGGCGGGTAAGATTCGTTAAATTCCCATCGTGGTTACCTAATGTTAGGTGAACATTTGCGACTTCAGCCATCGACTCAAGCCACCAAGTTAGTTGATCGATATATTCAGGTGAAATTCCAGATGTCTTTGTGTGAAAGATATCTCCGCCGACGAAGATGTGATCAACTTTGTTTTTCTTACAGTCTTTTATGAATGTAGAAAAAACTTCTCTATATTCATCATGACGACTTAAACCTCGCCAGTGTACGTCAGCAGTATGAGCTATAATAGTCATTAATTAATTACATTACACTAATTGAAACTAGTGTTCAATAACTAGTTAAAATCTAAAGCTTGACGATGCAACCTTATTAAGCTTCGTCAAGAATCTATCTTCCCAAAACAACGGTTTTGCCGAGCTTAATGCTTCTTCAAATTCTCCCTTGGACATGCTACCTGGATCACCCCATGGCCTAACATCGACTACGACAACATCAACGTTATATTCTTGTAACTTCTTAACAATTTTAGGAGTTTTCTTGTCCCACATATCTCCGTCGAGGGCTAAAGCTACAGGAGTGTTGTTCAATAAAATCTTGTTTAAGATCTCATGCCTCTCATCAAGATCTGATCCTAACAAAGTTGTCGAATTATCTGGACATTTTACCAAATCGAATGGTCCCTCACATAAAACCATTCTTTTATTCCAGTCTAAATTAATCTCATTAAAAACTATCGGGTTTTTATCGACGTCAGGATTATCATACTTGGGTTTTTTATTTTTATCTATCGCTCTAGCAGCAAAGTAATTCAAGTCTCCTTCAGCGTTGAAAGATGGCATGATAATTCTTCTATGCCATCTAGGTTCATTAGACAAACCAAACTTAAAATACCAAGCATCGCGATCGGTCAATCCCCTCGAATAAACGTAACGCCATGCAGCTTTGACATCAGGGTCATCATAGTTTGCTAGTGCCAAAAGTTGAAAATCTTTAGGCAACTCAATCTTTTGTTTCGTCTCAACTTCTGCGGTGACAAATGACATTCCTGTCATTTTTTTATAAAATTCAAGATGTTCTTGCGATCCAAACTTACGCAATAAAGGAACAAGGCTTCTTGCTTTCCATCCACAAACCCAACAATGATTTGCGTCATCGCTGGTTCTAATTGCTAACTTTTTCTTTGTTAAATCCGTCGGCGAGCAGATAGGACATCTTACATCAAAGTTTTTACCGTTTCCAGAGATTCTACCTCTACCAAAAATGGATTCGTAAAACTTTATCTTGTCAGTTAAAGAATACACAACATTGTAAATGTAATTCTATCGATTAAAGTTTTCAACTAAGCTTTCTCTGACAATAAAGAGATACCACGGGCGACAACATAAGCATCTGTAGCATCTCTGCTCCAATCGACGGGAACTCCGTTTTTCTTTAACGGCCATTGAACATGCTTAAGGTCATTTTCTGACATGTACTTAAAAACTTGTTCTTTTCCATTAATTCCGGCAACTGATGTCTTTTGCATCTTTATTCCGCATAATTTTCTTGCAGAAGATGACGCGATATATTCAGGATCTACTCCAAATATCTCTCTAGAGATATAAGATACAATTCCATTAAATCTCATGAGAGTCGTGATGGTCGCAGCTGACGACATTCCTGTTCTAAATCCCATGAGAGGTTCTTCTAAACAAACCGTATATTTTCCTGGGTGCTTTTGTAAAAGAGAAGATAACTCGTTAGCGACCACGTCTGCCTTTTCCCATAACGTCTTACATTTTTTAAACTCAATACGATCTAGGTGCAAAATATGAGATCCTAATCCATTTACAGGAATATCACGATTAAGAATGCATACGCCAGTAACTGAGGTTGAAACATCAAGACCAAGGATCAAAGATTCCATTTACATGATTGTTTAATTCAGGTTGACATCAGTAAAATTTTCTTAAATTATTCCTAGGTCTTTTAATTCTATTTCCGTCAATACTTTATAGTCAACGTCATGACTCGTGCACCATTCGATTGCTGCCTTGATTTTTTTGATCACTGTCGTTTGTTGAAGTTTTCTGGACGGTTTGATCTCAATGACGACTTTTTTTCCATTTTTGTACTCAACTTGAAAATCTGGGTAATACTTTCTTTTCTTTTGAGACTTTTTATTAGAGATATACTCAATCACAAGCTTTTCATACGACCATGAAACGACATCAGGATTTGAATCTAGGTAGATCATGTACTTGAACTCCCAGCCTGATCGGTATTTACATTCACCAGCTATAGGAGAAACGTGGGTTCCTCTGTGGTAATGACCTCGCCTTTTTCTTTTTTTTCGAGGCTTTTTTGTCATGATTAAAAGTCGTATTTTATTTTGAAAAGTATTTTTTCAGAATGTCTCTTCATGATCGGTTGAGCTAGTTGAGTTTTCATAACAACATTTAAATTATCGTCATGAAAATTAATTCCAGATACGTAAACATAATTGGAATCAAGTTCATTCGGTCTGTTGGTGGAAGGTAATGGTTTATACACAACGTTTGAAGAAGAATTTAGGTAGTTTTGTGGAGCGTTGCAATCAAACCTTAAAACGTGTATATTTTGTTCTCCATTGAAAGATATTTCATACTGGTTTTTACCGAAAAAATATAGATGAGGGTTTTTTATCGAAATAATCCCCTCGTTGTAAAAGATTGTTCCTACTGAATTCCACGTTGAATGAGGAGTAATAGAATCAGCTCGATACAACGTTCCATTTCCATCGTCTTTTATGGTTATGCTTACTGATCCTCCTGAACCTGACATAGAGGAATCTGTTATTGTAAAGCTTCCAGGATCAATTTGAATTCCATAAAATAAATTGCTTATATCAAAAAAAACAACTTGATTAGATGAACCATCTTTCGTCAACAACGGAATAGATAATGGCATTTGTCTTTGCAAAACAAACAATCTATCCGGTAATGAATCAAAATCTTGGCTAAAAGATTTGTATACGCTGTTTTCCCATTCTTTTATAGCAGATCCTCTTGAATTAGTTGGTTTATCAGGAGAAAATCCTATTAATGTATTGATTGCTTGCTCATCAAAAACGTTCGTTCCTGAAAGATTTGTTATCATATTGTTTAATGATATAAACCCAGGAGAATAATTTCCTAAATCATCAACATAACAAATCGCTTTTGGATCAAAAGTTAATGAAGATGTTGCATTGGTAAAAAGCTGCTTATTTAAAATTTTGATATTTTCAGTTTGAATGACATCGTAGTTCGGATAAAATTTTCCATCATCGCATGGAAGAATTAAAAGATTTCTTTTTCTAATTTCAGGTTGACTATATAGAATTTCATTAGCTTTTTTAGTTAAATTAGAATCATAAGCGACAGCTGTCCCTGTCAAAAATAATTGTCTAGGATTGTAATTTGAAGCAAAGTCTTTCAAAAAATTTTCTGTATTAATATAATGTCCATTTACACCAAATGACATTTCAACATTAAATGGAGTCGTCGTTATCCCGCCATAAACCATAGAAGGAGTCTTTAAAACGCCGGGAATTCCTCCTATTCCATCTCTATAAGGAGAATCTAAAGTAAAAAAGGGAGGTAAGTAAAAACAAACATTTTTTAAATCCGATATTCCTGTTGAACTTGTTTCTTGAATTTCTTCATCAGGTATATAAAATCTTTTTATAGATAAATCATGAACTTCTGCTTGAAGAGGATGATTAAAAGAAAAACCACTTGGGCTTTCTTCAGAGGATGAAAAATCTAAAGTATAAGTTCCTTCTCTGACAGATTGATTAAGCGAAAAAAACTTTTTTAATCTATTATTACCAGTATTATTTCCTTGGTAATAATTTCCTATGCATAAAACATCAGGATTCGCTGGACTCATCGTATTATCTGGATACGCTAGAGGAGCAATCGTACCAGACGGTATTACGAATGTTCCTTTATTAACTCCATCTACGATAAAAGATCCAGTTCCATGATTGACTATATTCGTCCCCCATCTTACAACGACATGATGCCAATTATTCCAGCTTAAAGAATTGTCATTTGACAAAAACACAAGATCTTTTGGATAATTTGAATTTGAAGCTAAAGATGGAGAAATATCTGCACTATGGCTTAGTTGAAGTTGAAGTCTAAACCCAATGGGAAGACCATTAACGTCTTTAGAAGAACCTGTAACTAAAGATAATGCATAACTTGATGATAAATGAAATATTGTTCCAGCTTTAAAATGCCCTTCGGCGTCTAAGTTTTTATATCTTGGATTAATATGAAAATCAAAACTAAAAGCACCACTTACTGCATATCTTCCAGTTGAATAACCCTCAGGCATTTTTTGGTCATTTACATTAGGGTATAAAAGAACAGATGCAGTTGGAACAGTCGAAGATGAAAAGAAATTAAGACAATGATAATTTGAATATGCCCAATGAGCAGATGGGTAAGAAGCCCTATAATAATTAGACAAGTTGTCTTTTATAGTCAATTTTTTAAAATGATTTCTTATTGATGCACCTGATATAAATCTAGTGAAAAACGTATAATCATCTTCTGGGGTAAATCTTATTATATTTAAAACAGCAGCTTTTCTTTCTGAAAGTCCAGTAGATTGAATTTTTGTGAAATATTCATCTAAATCAGAAACGTTTATTTTATTTTTTGCAGCGGCCCACTCTGATTCTAGCGTAGAATCATCAAATGGTCCTAAGCTTAGGATGCCTATATCTTTTTCAACAAAATTTTCTCTAGCAAAAACCCTTAAAGAACCTGTGATTCCATTTTGGTTAAATGAATAATACCTACTTGGATTTGTCGTAATTGTTACACTTTGAAAATCCGTTGATGTTATTTTAAATATTGACATTTAATTTTGTAGCTAATTATACATCAACAAAATTGGAATATCATTATTAGAAATCTAGCCTAACCCTGAAAGTTAAATCTCTTTCTGGGCTCTTTTCTACTGGTCGGCTAAGTTTTGCAACAGCGAGTAAATTATCATTTGCATCATAAAGCCCAACAGAAGTAATAAATGTAAATGTTTGTTGCGTGTCTTCTGACCCTGGATCTATCACGACTATTCTAGTATCTGAATCTATAAACGTCGGGTTAGATGAATAATTAAACTCGTCGGCTCCTGCTTTGCAGAAAATTAAAGTGCTGTTGATATTAGTTGAGTTTTGAAATGTTATTGCAGTTTGTGATCCTGAACTAAATCTAGTAGAGCAAATATGATCGACAACGTTATCTATAGATGCTGATGTTATAAAGTCTGGTATAAATTTTGAAGTTTTGGCTGTTTCAGTTCCAACGGCACCTAAAACAGTTAATCCAGTTGGAGTCATAGCATCAATTGTTCCTGATATAAATTGTGATCCAGAAACAATTTTTTCTAAATCAAATAAAGCAATTCCTCTATCATAAAACAATAATCCGACTGTTCGGCTTGTGTCTGCAGCATCGACTATGTTTCCTAGCTGACCACCAAATGTGTTAAATTTTTCATTCGAAGATCCAATGTCTGTGTATATAGAAACGCCTGATTCTGAAGTTCTGTAAAGATTAGGAAATTCAGCTATGGAACCATTATCAACTCTTGTTAAAGAAGCAGATTGAAAAAATCTCATTGCAAAAGATTCTCTTTTTATTTGATCTCTTGAAAAAAGTCTCTTAAACGCAACAAAAAATGCCGCGTCTATCTTATCATTTGTTGCATTTGAATTAAATGGAGCGACAAATTGGGAATCTGCGTTTCCTAAAAGAAGTTGAGCAAATTGCCTATAGTTATCCATCTTTTCTCTCATCATAATAGTTGATGAAGGGAATAATTCTTTTCCAACTGAATCAATACCTGCTAAAGAGGAAGAAATAATGTCTGAATTTTGAAATAGTCCGATGGTACAATCAAAAACTTGGTTTGCAGTTTGTAGAGAAAAATCTTGATCATAAACAGTTTGAAATAAAGAAGAAGTTATGCCTGGCCCTATCCCTCCAGTTACGAAAACTTGATATTTTCTTCTAGATGTTGAACCGCTAATATCCTCTTGAATAACATCGATTAACTGACTTAAAAAAGATCTAGCTGTTTTTACGTCTGATGGTTCTAAATTTTTATAAGTTGCCATTTTTTACTTTGTTCTCAAGTTGCTTGATTAATATCCACAGAAATATCTTTTACTGTTCCTGACTGCATGCCAGTAACTCTAACGTAAGTTTTTATTACATTCTTTGCAGTTCCAGATCCATAAACATTAAACAATGTTTGAGTCAATGATTTTACGTTGATTTTAAACGTTAATATCGACCCGCCCGATGTTGTAGATGATGAAGTTCTCGATAAAATATAATAAGCCCTTTGTTGATTGTCAACGTTATTTGGGGTAACTCTACCATCATTTAATCTTAAAAATAAATTTGGAAGATCAATTAAAAACACTTGATCTCTAAGTTCTACATCTATGAATGTTTCATTTAAAATTCTTTGCTCTAAAGTTAATTGAGCATCTGTTTTTCTTCCAGTAGTAGAACCTGCGTTAAACAATGTTACTGTATTTGCAGAAACAGCAGAATCTCCAGTAAAATTAAAAGTAGGTAATCGAATTAAATTAGGGTTTGAAACACTAACGAGTTTATATTTTTGAGCTTGTGACTGATTTGTTAAAGCTTCAAAAATAGGAGTATTTTTTTCTATTTTTTCTCGCCCTACGCTTCTACCGTACTTCTTTACAATTCCGTAATTAACTTCATCATCTCCTAAAGCAAACTTAAAAATGCTAAAAGATCCATCATTTTTAGACAAAAATTGTCTTCCAGTATCCGTAAGAACCGCGTCTAAAATTATGTTGTTAGTGCTATGATCAAGAAATCCCATATTTCCTCAATAAATCTACAGTAACTATAACTAAAGTAAACTTTTTTAACTAAACATGAACCTTTTTTGTAAAAAGATGCTTAATTGCTTACTTTTTTGTACGTCAGTATTGATAAAGTTAATCAAATATTTTTGACGATTAAACTCTTTATTTTCTCCATACCTTTGAAACAAAATCGGTTCATCAAAAGTTTTAATACAATCTGGATTTAAATAAATATCCATTTTTCGCTTATTAGAATTTCTCATTGTATCTACAAATAAATCTTTTTCAAGATATAAATTTGGGTATGGCTTTGGAGCACCTGCTATAGAAATTAAAGTTTTTTCAATTTTATTAGAAAATTTATTAAATATTATTTTAAATTGTTCGGAGTAGTTTGATGTTAATCCATGAGCATCGATGGACGCTAATGCGTAGATGTATTCAGAGTTATGATAAAAATCATCATCAAAAAAATATAACATCGGTTCATCAAACTTTTCGATTATATTACTGTTAATATTTTTTTCTAAACTATCAAACTTAAAAACAGAATTATCGAAATCATAAACTTTTATAATTTCAAATGGATCATTTATAGTTTTTCTTCTAAAAATTTGAAATTTCAAAATATCAAGTTGAGAATTAACAGGCATACACCACGATAACATCAAAGATCCTCTTACACCGGTATTCGGTATTGAAACGTTGTTTTGAGCATCAAACAAAACTGTGTTTCGATTAAATCTATCATAATCCCAAGTTATTTTAAAATCTGCAGGAGGTGGAGGTCCAATTTCTTCAATTGTTTGGACGTTTGTTGTTATGTTTTTAGAAGCTATATAAGAACCAACTCTAACTTGATTAAGCGTGTTATTGTCAATAGCGTTGTATGTCACATCCATTATTGTTCTGACACTATAGAAATATGTAGCGCCATATCTTACTTGAATATCTACATATGATTTTCGATCGCCTCCGTTTACTATTATAGGAGGAAATCTATTTATAGAACCATCTTCAAATAACTCTGTTTTATCTATAACATAACCTATAATTTTAAAAGTTGAATCATTATCCTGATCAGATGAAAGAATTCCTTGATACCCTTTTGATCCTTCAAAAGTTGTATGATATGGTATCGACGTTTTATATTCATTTTCAGTAAGCTTGTAGTTTGGTTTTAATTTATTAACTTTTGTTGAATATTCAATAAACGATTTTAAAGTAGAATTATTTGGATGAGAAGATCCAGAAACTGATTTTAGTATATCAAACAAAAAATTGTTTCCAATTTGAGATTGAAATTTAGTAGATTTTAATTTTTCTATGTAGGAATCTCTTACTTGTTTTTTTAATTCAAGACCATTTTTTTGATATGAAAGTGCAGACATTGCACCATGAAAAGAATCATTTGATTCTTTAAACGTATTTAAGTTTGCTGTTGTAGAATTTAAAAAATTATTTCTTAAGTCATCGTCAAATCCTCCACCAGGCATAGGAACTCTTTGATCAAAAAATGCTGACATTGTTTCAACAAGTACTCCATTATTTGATTGTATTGAAGTATAATAACTTGTAGAAAACTGATCTTCATTTACGACTTTTGACAGATCACTATCTGTTATTCCAGACTTTTTATTTATTGCTAACGTTGATTGCGTGTCGGTTAGAAGTAACTTACTAGGTGGATTCCATGTAAGCCTTACGAATCTAGGAAATTTCTTTAAATCAGAAACTCTTGAAATAGAATTTAAGTATCCATCTATTTCATATCCAGGTTTGTTTAAGATATTTCTAGATAAGTTCATTTTATCAGTCAAAGATAAAATTCCTTCTTTACCGTCCTTATAGTCATTAACGGATTCATCAAAAACATAATAATTGTAAATAAACTCTGCTTGCAAGGATTCAATCTCTGGAACGTCAACTGAATATATTAGTTTAGATGGAATTGCAGATATTTTAGACATTTGACATTTATTAGGTAATGGTTAAAGTTTCGATATTGACAAAATATGCATTTAAAGCTGGGTCTATAAAAGATTTATCTTGATCAATAATTTGCAAAGAATTTAATCTTTTTAATTTTCCAGAACTAAGCATTTTTTGTATTTTTTTATTGTTGCTTTTTTGTACATCAACTATGAATTCTGGGTCAAGAGGTATGTTAAATACTCTATCAAATTTTTTAGGATATAAAATTTTCTTTAAAAACAACGAAGGATTTTTTAAAGCAGTTGGTATATTTTGATTTTGTACGGGAGTTGTATACAAATCTTTATATAATTGTTCTACTTGCTCAATACTTGACAGTATGAATGGAGATTCATTAAACTGAATTCCAGATATTATTTGAAGATAATTTTCTAAAATAAAGCTTGTTATATGATTTTGTAATATATTTTCTTTTTGATTTTTAGTTAGAAACTGTGAATAATCAGCAGAAGAAAACGCTTCATTTATATCTGAAGTTGGTTTAACTTCTATAAAAATTTTATTTCCACTTTTTTCTGAATAAATTTCAAAATCTCTTGTTGGAAAAATTTTAAATAAAGTTGTTTGAAAATTAGAGTTTAGTTCTAAGCTTGAAACATCAGAAATTTTTGAATACGTTCGAACAGGAAATCTTGAAGTTTCAAATAAGAATTCTTTTGGAACATAAACTATATCATCATTCAATAAATCTATTTTATAAATTAATATTTTAAAAATATCATTAGACTTTTGTTGCGATAATTTTCCTAAAGAATTAGCTTTCGTTTTAAATTTATTGTTTAATTCTTCCAGTAAACCCAACGGCAATCCAACAGTAAGAATTTGTTTGTTGTATCCTTTAACGAAAGTAAATTCTTCGTCTTTGAAGAAAGACCTTAAAACAGAAACAACTTTAGGAGAATAACATAATCCATCTAAATATGAATTAAAAAGTTGATCTGTTGGAGATTCATTTGGGTTGGAATTTGTGCTTGTGAATGTATTAAAAGAATCATAAACATCTTTAAAAGATGATAATGTTAAAGAAAGTTGCTGCTCATTAAAAAGTAAACCAAATTTTTTAGTATCACCATCTAGATAAGAAATGATATATTGCGCAATATCTGATTTAAATGTCGTAAGCTTGTTTTTTACTGAAGTAAAAATATTCAATAAGCTTTTAGATACGTTGTATGTACAAAGCATTAAGCTGATTAAAAAACTAGTTTCTGAAACCATGTTTTCTATAATTTTTATTCTATTTAATAGAGGTTCAGTCTTTGTGATAAAATCATTTAAAGTATAAAGATGAGTAAAAAACACTAATCCGCTTTTTATTTCCGTGTCTGCGTCAGTTGAAGTTCCTGCGTTGTCGATCGTTGAAGAAGCTTCATCATTAACGATATCATCTATATAAACTCTAATTTTTTTTAATGGCGAAAGCCTTGATATCATACGACAAATTACATCAAAAACAATCAAAGAAAATTCTTCTGATTCTCGACTTTGAACAATCGGTCTCATTATTTCTATGACTGTATCAACTAAACTTGAATTTTCTAAAGTTAATTTTATGTCGGCATGAGCTTTAGGTTCATGATCTGCCCATGGACCATCATTAACAGCAGATTGTATGCTAAATATTCCATATTTTATGGCATCTTCGACGTCTGACTCACCAATGGCTACTGGTTGAGGATTTCCTGTAGTCGTCGGACCTAAAAAGTTTATTTGACTTTCATCTGTTGAATAATCTCCAGCTGGGTCATGAGCAAGGATGACGCTAGCTGTTTCTCCACTGTCGAGATATTTATTAGTACCTTTAAAATAATCTTTTACATTTTCATCAAGCGGCGAGTTGTTCATGTCATCGTTTGTTCTTAATCCGCCTCCAACAACATCTGCAATATTTGTTAAAACTCCGTAAATTTCCCTTATAGGCATTGAAGAATCTGAATCAAGTCCCGTGCTAATCTCTTCTTCATTTATTCTAGCTAATATATACGAATATAAAGCATTCTTCATATTTGAAGAATTTTCTTCAGGAGTTCTGCGTACTCGATCTGTTCTATATCGATCTTTATATAATCCTTTTAAATCTATATCTTTTGAAGATCTATCCACTATCATCCTACTTGTAGGATGGGCAATTCCAAAGAACATTAATGCATCTATATTTGAATCTGCTGAAGCAATGTATCCAGCTTTCTTTATATAATCTTTTGTAATAGTAAAATTGTTATTATGATCTACAAATTTAGAACAAAGATCTCTAAAAAACGTAACAGGATCTAAAGAAAATGGAAAAGTAACTTTAGAATCATCTACGGGTAAAACCCCTGAATTACTTATAAAATCTTTAAAAGAATTACAAGCTATATTAAGAGAAGAAACATAATCTTCTACTTTTGAAAAGTCATTTTGCCCTTCAGACGACAAAACTTCAGCAAAAAAAGATTCAGATCCAAAATCTTTAAAAAAGTAATCATTCGCAACAAAAGAATTTGAAGTTGCATATGATGGCAAAGTTTTTTCAAACACGAAAATAGGCTTTTGTCTATTGCTTATATCACCATGAATTCCTACATCATACAATTTTCCTGCAGAAAAATTATCTATTCTGGTGTATACGGAAGTTTTTTCATAACCACCTAAAATCATAGAATCTAATTTTGTATTTCTTCGTGTAATAGTAGAATCTTTTTCTTGCAAATTAAGACAAGCTCTTTGACGAACTTCTTTAAATGTTGAATACAATAAAACAGACATTAATGACAACTCATCTTTAAAATAAGAACTAAAATCAGTATCTATTTTTAAAAATCTATTAGCGCCGCCTGCATCTCTATCAAGTCTACCAAAACCTATATTAACAAGTTCTGGTGTAGTAATTCTATCTGATACAAGAATGTACGGATACGAATCTCCAGATTTTGATTTTTCTTGTTCTTCGATTTTTATTTTCATGTTGTTTCTTGAATGTGACTGAATCATCGTCTTCATTTCAGCCAAAGCAATCACCCAACATCTAGTTGCATCATGATCAAAAAAATTATCTAAAAGATCTTTGTCTCTGTCCTTATATCGTAGACAATTATGCAAAACTTTCTTTATACTTAAATTCTTTTCTATAGCAGTAGAATAATTGATCAATGAATCGTAAGTTGTAAAAGTTGAATTAGAAAAATCTGAAGATAAAATAGATTGAGCATCAAGTTTAAAGTTATTTATATCTATAGATCCTTTTAAAGAAGAAAAAAACTTTATAAAACTTCCTAATTGATCCAATTTATTGTTCAAATCAATTAACTCTTTTTTTAAATTATCATTACTTTTTAATACAATTTCTTTTTGTTCTTGAGATGAGTTTAAAATATTACGAGAATTAACTTCATTTTTTCTTAAAGATTCTATTAAAGCCTCGAACATCATCCCTGATTTTGTTAGGCTTTTATTTTCATCATATAAAGGAGAAAATTTAGTTAATGAAATTATTTCTGGTCTATAATATGTTATTCCTGATTGATATAAAGGAGAATTTGGGTCCTTTGCAGGATCTAAAAAAAGCCCGCCACCAGAGCCATCATCATCTGGTGTGGGGACTTCTTTAGGAACTGGGATTCCTTTATTAGGTATCAATTCTGAAGCTGCTTGAACTATAGGACTTCCAAAACTAGCAGCAATACCTTGTTTTATAATCGGACCTTTCATTTATTCAATATCCTCTATTAATACGTATTCTGAAATTATAGATGAACCTATTTCATAGTCTTTATGTACGGGAGTTAAAATAAACCTTACGTTTCCTATGTCATTTTTAGTGAGGTCATAATAAAAATCAACATTTGTTAAAAATGTATGAGTTTTTCCAATTAATGTTTTTACGCCGTTATACTCTTTAAAGACTAAAATATGATCAAAAAAACTTTGATCACCAATAATTTTCCAGCTTAAATTTAATCTTTTATTATTAAAAAATGTTACTAAAAAATCTTGTATTTTTGCATTTTTTTGCTTTCCAAAAGTAACTTTAATCGACTTACTGTCTCCTAACGTTCCATATAACATATCGTGTGTAGAATCTTTATTAATTCTATAATTTGACAATATGCTTCCTCTCATTAAAGCTTCTGGGTGTCTAAACTTTCTAACATTAGAAGCATAACTTTTTTTTGTTTCCTGGTCAATAAGCGTTTTGTTTGTTTCTGTTATGGTTTCTGGATCTCTTATTAAAGGATAAATTATGTACTTATACGTATTTCCTGAAGCTAACTTAGAAGCATTTCTAGATGCTGATTGTGATTGGTCAGAAAAAGTTTGATTATTGGTAATAATTCCTAAATCATCAAATTCTCCAAAAAACGTATCATATCTAAAAACTTGAAACGCTATAAATTTATCAAATTCGGCGCCTTTAGTTAGATAATAATCTGAGTTGTATCTACCTGATACTTGTCCTAGTAGATCTGTTATTTGAGAAGTTTGGTCAGGTAATTGCTCTGCAGAAAGATTAAAAGTAACGTCATTATCACTAGATGCAACATTAGAAATTTTAAAAGTTATTAAACTTCCTAAATAAGGTATGGCTTGTATCACTGAAGATTGAGAAGAATATAATTCTATTCCATTTTCAAATACTGCTTTAGCAGTTATTTCATAAGTGTTATATGGAATAAGATTTTCTAAAAATGGGAAAAAAATTTCTTTTTTATCACGAAAATCTTGGTATCCAGTAAAGCTAGATAATGAATATTTTTTTTCTTTTTTTGTTAAATTTTTATAAAAAATCTTACACCCGACTATACCTGGTTCACGAGAATTATCAATTACTGTTAAATAAACTTTTCCTCCTAAAAGTTCAGGTATTGTGACGACATTAGTAACGTAATTTCTTCTAGGGTTTCTTACTACTACGTCTATAAATTCGCTGGACATTTTTGAAGTTTTTACATTCGTAGAAACTATTCTGTATATAGCATCATTTTCTTCATCATTTATTTTTAAATTTTTTATTTGATTTCTTGACCCGAGAGAAACTCCACCTGCAAAAATATAATTTGTTATATTAAAATAATTTATTTTTTTTGCGTAAACGCTAGCTTTAGAAGAAGAACCATTATTATTTTTTATTTGCAACATTACTTGTTGATTTGTTCTTGAAACACCGACAGAAAGAGATTGATTTTTTGACAAAAAATTATCATAATAATATTTCATATCTAATTTTTTTTGTACAGCTTCTACGACAACTTGTTGAATTTGGTTTTTTGAATTTATGATTCTTTTTACTAGTTTAAATTCAACAAATAAGTTTTCACGATACATGTAAGATTCTTTTAGTATAACGTCTAAATTAACGTTAATTAAATCATCAAACTTTTGCTCTATGACTGTTTCAAAATCATTTTTTTTTACGCCACTTTTTATAGCAGTTAATGACTTATCATCAGTAATATGAATAAATGATAAAAAATCTAATAAAGAATTTCTAAAATTATTCCTAGCAGGCGACGTGCCATTTAACAAAGAATAATTTGATAAAACCTTGTCTGAAGTATAGGTAATAGAAGATGGAGAAATAGATAAATTTAACAATTTAAAACTTTGTTTCAATGCATCTGATTTTGTCTTTAATCTTCCTTGCATATGATCAGATTCAAGAGTACTCGACGCAATTCTAGGAGCAGTTACACTGCTATTTGAATTTTCAATTGAATTAGGCGGAATAAATGTTTTTGCTTTTACTAAAATTTTAGTTTTTGCAAATTGTGATTCATCTACAATGTTATTTTTTAAAGCAGTTAAATAAGAATTATCAATTTTTGAAGTAATATCTGCAATTTTTTCTAATAAAGTTGAACGTGATTCAGCATTGTTTCGTTGAGATACTGCAGATCCGTTTGTTAAGATGCTGTTTATTAATCTGTCAGAATTGTCACCAATTGCACCTTGCAAAATTGTAGAAGATGGAGCATTTGAAGTTTTTACAGTAACTACGACAGAAAAAGCATTTTCTTTTATTGCTTTAGTTTGTGATACTTTAAAATAAAATTTAAAATAAAGATCTCTGTCAATGTTAGATATTTCTTCATCCAATGGATCAATCTTTTCAAGAGATGCAAAATTATCATTAATAAATAAAAATTCTCTTTTGCTATTGTCTATTTTGGATCTTGTATACATGACATCCTCATTCAAAAACTAAAGTAAATATATTAATAAAACATTGAGATCCATCTTCATCAATTCTTATCTTACCAACAAAAAACATATGCTTAATCGTACCATTGTTGGTATAAATTCCATAATCAATTACATCAAGTTTTTGAACTTCTGAATCACTAATTTCAAAAAATTGTGATACTAAATTATTTTTCAAAGAAGTTGGATCAAAAGTTATTGTTTTTTTAAATCCAGAATTTTCAAGTTTTAATAAATCTGATTCTATTTTTACGTAGTTATAGGGATCATGAGAATTATTTAATTTTTGATAATTCCCAATTTTATTAGTTTCTAAGAAAGAAAATTCAGACTTATTTATCGATTTGTCTTCAACTTTATTTATAGGAGGTAAATATTTAAAATTATTAACATTTTCTAACCACTTTGAATTAAATAAGCTTGGAAATGATTCTAATCTTATTATTTCTGAAAATCCAGGACCAAAAGAACTTACTAAATTTCTTTCGCCTTCAGAATCAATTGAGTAATGAATATCAAAAACAACGTTTGAAGGACTTAGCTCAAATCCTTCATTTTCAAAAAGAAAATCTTTTGTTCCAATAATTTGTAAATTATTAAAATTATTAATTGAAGAAGCTATAAGAGAATCAGCTGTAGAAGTAAATTGATCACCTTGTAAAAAAGTCAAGTTTTCATTTGATCCAGAAAAAATTTTTCCATTTATTATTTGTGCTTGTTGCCCCTTAAAGGGTTTTAATCGACCTGAATCGTCAGATTCAAAAGTTATTTGATCTTGAGGCAAATGACACTGTTCAAAGTAAAGTCTATTTGTAATATCAGCTGATCCGCTTACTGCATCAGGATCATAAGTTACTGCATTATCAGTAAAACTTACATATTCTATTTTAAGCTTACCATCTGCCATTTGTCGTCGCCCTTCAAGGGTAACGATGGTATCCATTATTCTTGTTTTATTATCTAAAATACCACTCATGGCAATATCAATTATTTATGCACGTCATAAAAATGTCTTACAAAATCTTTGAAGCCAATGTTGCAAGAGGACTTCTTTCACCTTTCAACAAGGTAACATGCGCTGCAATAGAATGTTCTTTAAATTTCTCAATTGCATAAGTTAATCCGTTTGTATATGCATCAACATCAACATTGTCAATCTGTTCAATGTCACCTGTAAGAACGATCTTGGTCCCTTCACCTACACGAGTCACTATCGTCTTTAATTCATGCATAGATAAATTTTGCGCTTCATCTATGATGATAAATGCATTTGGAATTGAACGACCTCTTATAAATGAGATTGCTTCAATCTCCACTAATCCTCTTTGTTGCATCAACTCTAGATAAGGATCAGATGACATTAGAATATCTTTCGATTTTCTTCCTGATTTCTTACCATTAATACCTAAAAGAAAATCTAGATTGTCTTTAACGGGCGCTATCCATGGTTCCATCTTCTCTTCTAATGTGCCAGGAAGATAACCGATATCTTTTCCGACAGGTTGAACTGGACGGGATACTATTAATTTTTGATACTTCGATTGTGCACCTATAGAATTTAGCTGCTCAAGACCAGCTGCAATTGCTAACAAGGTTTTTCCGCAACCAGCTTTTCCGACCATGGATAGAAGCTTTACGTTTTCATCCATCAATAAATCAAGAGAAAAAATTTGCTCTTTATTCCTTGGTCTTAAACCAAAAACGCTTTCAATTTTTGCTAATGACTTAAGAGATCCATCTTCATGGTATCTTGACATCGCTGATTTGATTGTGTTTCCTTTGTCATCAACAGTCTTTAAAATCACTATTTGGTTTGGAAAAACTTGATCATCAGTAGCTTCATCTTTTTCAACTTTACCGTTTTTATAAAAGTTGTCTACCACTTCTTCTTTTGTATGAACTACTTTAACTCCTCTATATAATTCTTCTATATCAGAAGAAACTCTCATGCTCAAGTAGTCTTGACACTTTAGTCCAAGTGCGTCGCACTTAACTCTTATGTTAATGTCTTTTGAAACTAAAACAAGGTTCTTGTTTTTTTGAGTCAGCATAAATCCAATAATCATGTTATCAAGACTAGAGCTTTTTAGCAACTCTTTTGGAAGAGCAGACAAAGGATCCGCATCTGAAGAAACTATTCTTATAGTTCCTCCTCCTCTAGTTTTAACTCCATCATGGAAGCTAGATTCAGCTCTCATTGAATCAAGCATTCTGCTTACTTGTCTAGCATTTCTACCGACATCATCATTTCTTGTCTTATGGTTATCAAGTTCCTCTAAGACAAGAATTGGAATTAATAAATCGTTATCTTCAAAGCTATGAATGCTATCTGGATCGCTTAATAGGACGTTGGTGTCTAAAACGTATGTTTTTGTCATGTTATTCTATATGAACAATGTAAATTTATTGCTTAGATTATAAACTATTGATAAGATATAAAAATGAAATTACCAGTAATTAACAACATAAAATGTTTTGAAGCTCATGCTAGCCATAAAGTAAACTGCCAAAAGAAAAGCTGCCGGCACTATATTAATGATACCGACAGCTTTAATTGCGTTGTTATTGCTTCTCAAAATGGTCCTTATACGCTTCAAAAAATAGGGAAAATTTATGGGTTAACAAGGATGAGAATTTGTCAAATAGAAAAAACAATCATCCAAAAAATTAAGAATTCAATCTTAATTTAATCAAGCTTTCTTTTTAAATTTCTTCTTTGAGAATTTATTTTCTTCAACTTTTTCAACAAGATCTAAATTTTCAGTTTGTTGAATTTCTAAATTAGTTTCTAAAGTTGTTGGTGGTAAAGAAACGTCTTCTTTACTTTCAATTTTTGTTTGAGAAAAAGATTGTTTATCAACATCTTTTGATAGAACTTGTCGTTTTTCTTTGCTTCTTTCTTCTGCAACTTTTTTCTCTTCAACTATTTGAGAAGTTGTTTCAACATCACAAACAAACTTTCCTTGTTTGTTTGTGTGCTTATACTCAGCTTTAGGATCTAGTTTTTGTTCGCTGATATCTGCTAAAATCGCTCTTCTTGGTGCTGGCATCTAATCTACCCTCTTCTTCTTGAATTAATAAAAATGGGATACACATATTATTATATGTACCCCATCTCAAACAACAACCAATTTTGTGTTTTTTAGTCCTTCTTCTTGGTCTTATCAAAAGTTAATGTCAACTTGACAAGATCTCCTGCCTTCGTCTTGAGGTCACGGAGTCCTTTTCTAACACGTACGCCAGCAGCTGCTGTACCTTTTGCATTCTTTGCAACATCATGCTCTAAAGATTCAACCAAAGACTTAAGGTCCGACCATTTTGCTAAAACTTCATTTTCTGACATTTTGGATTATCCTCCTGACGAAAATATAGGCATTATGGATCAAGAGTAAAATCTACTTAACAATAAAGTCATTAGGAAACATGTTTTTATTCATGCTGTAAAACCTATTCCAGTCTGAATCTAAAATGTAAGATTCGGCATAATCGTTTTCATTCCTGATAGATCTTCCTAAAGATTGAATAACAGATTTTGCTGTCATATAAGGATACCAAAATTTGTTTTTTTCCATTCTTTTTTGAACAACAAGATCTCCTAAATAAGGAAAAGGAACCTTACAAATTATTTGAAATCTACTATGGTTATCATATAAATCTACTCCTTCCATCATTGATGGACTTAAAAGAACAGTTGGATCTGAAGAGTTAAGATGAAACTTCAACATTTCATCTCGATTTGTAGAGTCATGCAACAACAATCTGGGATCATTCAACTGTTCATTAATAAATTTTGCGACCTTATAATTTGAACAATGAATGATCCCTTTATCATTTTTATGCTTTTCTAGTAACAACTTTACTGTTTCAGCTATAGATGGAAGAGTATTATCTATATTACTCTTTGACATTGAACCTACCGGAATAAAATGAATCGGTCTATTTTCAACAGGAAAAGGAGATGATATGTTAAGAAATGTTACTTCTTCTTTATCAATACCTAAAGACTCACAAAAAATGTCTTTATTGACAATTGTTGCAGACATTAACAATACCCTTCCTCCATGCTTAAAAAATACATCATGGCTATAAGGTGAAACATCAATAGGTTTAAATTCGAATTTTTTACCGGCTTTCTTGTTATCAGGAGAAGGATATACGACGTTTAATACCCAATTATCTTTCTTATAAACTTCAAGGAATCTATCAATCTTGCAAACATGTTTATCTAACATTTCATACTGTTTAGAAAAAGTTCCATAACCTTCTATGTCTCCGCTTAACTTAGCTAGAGATTTTTCTAAATCTTTCATGTACTTGTTTGCAGATTTTGCATAAATCTTTTTTACCCATTCATAGATCGATTCTTGGTCTAAGCTTTTTGGCATCTTACATTTTAAGATGTCTCTAGCAAACTTTTCTGAAAAAGTTACTTCAATGAACTTTCCTAATTCAGTTTCTGTGTTATGAGCTTCATCTACGACCAATAATCCTCTAGGTTCAAGTTTTCCTGCATACATTGTCTCTGCAAGAAAATATGAAAAGTTTGTAACTGAAATTGGAGAATCAATAAACTCTTGTTTTTCAAGTCCGTATGGACATTGAGTTTTGCATTGTTTTTGAAACTCAGAGCCGCCTAAATGTTTAGCAAGTTTGCTTAGTATTCTTCTAGATTCTGCGCAAGATTGATCTGGATAAAAAGAACATTGATAGTTTGAACTTGACTTAATAGAACGAACAAGACAAGTTTTATTGGGTCCTCCCCCAAAGTCTCTTAGATATTGCTCTTGTAATATTTTTTGTGTTGTAATAACATAAGATCCAGTCAACAAATCACCGTTTGAATCTCTAATTTGAGATTCATGAGCTTCCATATAACGAGATATTGTTATTCCAATCGCAGATTTACCAACACCAGTACCTAACTCCAAGATTACGAATCTTTTTCCAGATTCATAAGAATCAATTGCAAACTCTATAGCTTTAGCTTGCTCTTTTCTTATACTTTGAAAAGGAAAATATCTTTTATAATCATGAAGAGGCATGCATACAAGGTAATACGAAAGTTGTAAATATTACACAATCATTTACCTATGATTTTATCTACGATTCCAAGCTTGATCGCATCGTCAGGAGTTAGATAGTAATCATGTCCTGATTTCATGATAGATTCTATTTGATCAACAGTCATCTTCGTTTCATTTTGAAGAGCAGTCGTCATTAAATGATGTAAACGTTTATGTTCATTCGTTTCATTGACGGATTCAAATACGTTTCCGTAGAATCCTCCAGAAATAGGATGCATCATAAGTCTTGCGGAAGATCCAATCATGCGTTTACCTTTTACTCCAGAAGCCAGTAAAAGAACTCCAGCGGACATAACTTTTCCTAATGCTATTGTATGAACTGGGCATGGAAGAAACTTAATCGTATCATACAAAGAAAACATTTCATCTACGGATCCACCGTATGTAGAAACGACTAAATGAATAGGTTTATGGTTTTGATTCGCTAAATATAAGAGTTGAACTATCGTAGCAGCAATTGATTGCTCACTAACTCCGCCGTATAAGACTACAATTCTAGAATCTTCGCTAGGCGACATCAATATTGCAGAATCATGGTCATCAGAGTTTGATTTTCTACTTTGAGTAGAATAAGAATTTTGAAGTTCAACCGATCGTCCCATTATTATCTTCTCTCTTTGAAATAAAAATTTGATCTCCAGCTATTTCTTTAATAACGTCTGCCAGAGCTTGCACGTATTCAATGTTCTCTAACTCAAGAGAAAGTAAATAAATTAAGAACATAAGCTGCCTTTGAGAAACGCCTATGTTTAAAATTTCATGAACGACTCTACGACACTCTTCATTTTCTTTAGCTAACTTTTCTGACGTTAATTGTCCATAATGCATATTAATCACCAATTATTTCTTTTCTTGAATGAGAATCTACTTTAAATAAAGTTTCTCCTAATACTCTAACATATTTAATGACTTTTGTGTCTTCCTCTAAATCGCTAGTTAATACGATTACTTCTCCCCATTGTTTGTTTTCCATGACATGGCTAAGCTGTTCCCAAGTAGGAAGATCACAATTATATCTTTCAAGAATTGAAACAGCTGATGGATGAAGGCCAGGTTTAATATCTTCTATGGTTAAAATAGATCCCATAGATTCTTTTCCAGACATTATTTCTGATGTGCAAATGTCTGTAACCTTGTGTATTAATCCGCAATTATTACATTGAGCAAATTTTTGCTTAACGACATCATCTGCTACTTCTGAAAAAACAGTAAACCTATGTTGTTTTTTTTCTGGATCAGCAGAATTTTTAAATTGAGGTAAAACACATCTACACTTTATTAGATGCTTTTGACCAAAATTAGCCATATTTTTTTAAAAAAGCTTACTTTCTTTTTTTTAAAGATTCTTGTTCGGATGTAGAAATATCTTTGCTTATTTTTAAAAACTTATTTGAAAAGTTTTTATAGCTTTTATTATATCCTTCTGACATGGAAGAATCTAAAAGCATGAACAGTCGTGGTAAGGTTTCTTCATCGACCTTTAACTGATTGCTTTTTACTGCACTAAGCAAGTTTTTCTTGGCTGTTTCTTTCAAAACTTCAACCAATTCCCAAGACGTTTTATCTAAACTAGCATTGTTTGACATATGGATATATGTTATGCATTAAATGAGAAAAGTAAACAACTAGATAATAAAACTTGTTGAAAATCTTTAAAAACAAACCCTAGACGAAAAAAGTTCGTCTAGATGATTTCAATCTACGTAAGCATAAACATTATTGATTAAAGAACAAAACTTTTCTGCAAGTTCTTTAGAAAATTTATAGCTTCCGTATAGATTAATCTCATCATTTATAAAAAAGATTCCAAAATCTAACATAGATTTTATAGATCTTAAAGTATGATCAATCGTTTGAGAAGTTGTAATAAACTTTGAATCATCAGGTAACCTGATTACAACGCAGCTACCAGAAAGAGACTTTATTCTAACAGTAAGCAACTCTTCTACAGAATTCTCAGCAGTTTCTCTTTTTTCTATCAAAGATTTCATATGCAGATTAACTGCATGACGCGTTTTAGAATTCTTTACAGTTAAAGAATTTCCGGAAATTAAAACTTCGTCAACTTCTATTGAGTCATCTATTTTTGTTGATGATATTAAATTTCCTAAATTACAAGAAACTGGAGGAATTCCTATGATGGTTGATAAGTCAGATATTGTATTGATTCCATTCAGGTCAAATGCTATTTTTACTGGATAAATGAACATAGAACCTCTATCACGATTAACTTTTATAGTATTTGACACGTCATCATGCATTCCTCTAGAGATTAAAACTAAAGGATGCTTAAGTTGTGCAGCACCTTCAAATAACAAGTTAACTTCCGCAACAGATTCTATATACCCATCGATACATATGATCCTTGGTTTTTTTATTTTTATTGGGTGCAGTCCTAATGGATCATGCTTAAACACATACCCATCTATAAGCTCTATTGATTTTGAGCCATTTAAGCTTTTTTCAATAGAAATTTTTCCACCAAAACCAGCTAATTTTATTGCTTCAAAACATAAACTTGAAATGTGTTCATCTTTACAAAAAAGATGAACTAATTCCTTTAAATCATCTATTGTAGGATGAAATACAGATTCTACATCAAATGAAAAATCTTGTTTTTTAAAGATAAAATTTGAAAAAGTTATCGTCTTAGAAAATCCTCCAGGAGACAACTTTTCAGCTTTATAAGCATGATCTATCAACATTTTTTGAATGGACGTTTCTAACCCATCTTCAAATTTATAATTGATGCACGTTTGTATGTCAGTTTTAAAAATAACTTTATTTTTTTCAAAATTTATTGTTGAATCTTTTGTGTTGTCAATGACTTCTTGAAGTTTTTCTAAAACATAAAAGATCTTTTTCGACACATCTTCATTCAATAAAACAGACATAAAATGTCTTTTACATTTTTTTTGTTAAATGTTTAGACGATTTTTATGTGGCCTGTCACATATTCATAAATTAATTTACCAATCATGCTTAAAAGACCGCCTCCTAGAGAAACGGTGATCCACTTAATTGCTGCGTTATACTTCGCTATGCTGTCTTGAATATCTTTTAAAGCAGCTTCATGTTCTAACATGATTTTATTCTTTTCTACGACTGCAATTTCTTCTTTTTCCGATTGTTTTTCTTCTGAATTTCTCCAGATTTTTATTTCTTGAACTTCTTTTTCTAATTCATCGATCGTTTCGTTCGAAACACAATCGTTTTCTACATTTTTTACTCTAGCATACAATCCATTGTCAGGTTCGTATAAAACCCCATGGATTTGATCAACCTTTTGAACTAATTGTTCTTGAGATTGTTCAATATTTTCAACTTTGTATAATAAAGTTGTAAATCCGCCATTCATAGCCGGTGCAGACAAAATTTTATCTTGCATTTCTAAAATTTGCCTGTAATTGTTTTCGATTTTTTCTATAGCTTTTTTGGAAAGAGGCAAATGATCGTAATCATCATTTGAACTAACTTTACTGGATCTAGGACGACCAACATTTTTCCTAGGTGATACTTTTTTTTCGATTATTTGTTTCCTAGGCATATACATCCTCGCTTTATTAGCTATTATAAATAATCTAAGATTATTAGATCTAGATAATAATTCTTATATAAATTCTTAAGAATAATATCTTAATTAAATATTCTTTATTAACAGTTTTAGAGGACGATTGAGCATGTTTAACGAAAGTTTTTTTACAAAAAAATCAATGATTCCAGACACCGCTCAAGTAGTTTTTGTTGCAGATCTTTTTGCAGAGCATTACACAGGCGGAGCAGAATTAACGACAGAAGCTTTAATTGAAGAATGTCCTTTGCCTTACGTAAAAATCTTATCAAGAGATTTAAACGTAGAGCTTTTAAAACAAGGAACAAACAAGTTTTGGATATTTGGAAACTTTGCTCAAATGAATCCTGAATTGATTCCAACAATAATTGGAAACTTAAAGTATTCAATTCTAGAGTACGACTACAAATATTGTCGTTATAGATCCCCAGAAAAACATGAGTCAGCTACAGGAAAGACTTGCGATTGTCAAGAACAAATTAACGGAAAGTTGATTTCAGCTTTTTATTACGGTTCTAGAGGATTATGGTGGATGTCAGAAGCTCAAAAGTTATGGTATCTAAACATGTTTCCATTTTTATCTGAAAAAGATAATGTGGTTTTATCTAGTGTGTTTTCAAAACATACTTTAGGGTCAATCAAGCTTCTTAGAAAGCATGTTGAATCTTCTTCTACTGAAAGAAAAGGATGGATTGTTTTAGGATCTGATTCATGGGTTAAAGGTGCAGATTTAGCGAAACAATGGTGTGAAGAAAACAATAAACGACATGAAGTTGTTTGGAACGTTAAATATGAAGAAATGTTGGCCAAGCTTTCTCAATCAGAAGGATTTGTTTACCTTCCTAAAGGAAAAGACACATGTCCAAGAATGATCATTGAAGCTAAACTTTTAGGTTGTAAGCTTCATTTGAATGACAACGTTCAGCACAAAGACGAAGAATGGTTTGCAACGGATGATGTTGAATCTATCCACGATTATCTTTTTACAGCACCGACTATCTTCTGGAATGGAATCAAAAAAATGATGGAATACAAACCCACCATCAGCGGATACACAACAGTTCTTAATTGCATAAAGCAAGAATATCCATTCATGCAATGCATAAAGTCTATGATACCATTTTGTGATGAAATTTGTGTTGTAGATGGTGGATCTACGGATGGTACTTGGGAAGCGTTAACAGAGTTAGCTTCGAAAGAAAAAAAAATAAAAATAAAGCAAGTTGTTAGAGATTGGACTCATCCTAGATTTGCAGTATTTGACGGAATGCAAAAAGCAGAAGCTAGATCTATGTGCAAGTCAACATTTTGTTGGCAAATGGATTCAGATGAAATTGTTCATGAAGATGATGTACAAAAGATAATCGATCTTTGTATTAAGTTTCCAGCAGGAGTTGATCTAATTTCACTTCCAGTAATTGAATATTGGGGTGGTCCTGAAAAAGTACGTGCAGACATCATGCCGTGGAAATGGAGACTAAGCAGAAATAAAAAGAACATTACGCATGGAATTCCTTCAGAGCTTAGAAGATATGATGAAGATGGAAACCTTTATGCAGCAGAAGGTACCGATGGATGTGATATGATTGATTCAACCTCAGGAACAAGAATCAATCATATAAGTTTTTACTCAGCAGAATCTGATAATGCTAGAAGAAACGGTCTATTGGGAAACAAAGAGTCTCTTGAAGACTATAACAAATGGTTTAATAACGTTATAGAAAATCTTCCTGGAGTATTTCATTACAGTTGGTTTGATATTGAAAGAAAAATGAAGTTGTATCGTGATTATTGGACCAAACATTGGGAATCTCTATCAGGAAAAAAGTATGAAGATACATCATCTTCAAATATGATGTTTGATTTCCCTTGGTCAAAAGTTACTGATGAAATGATTAAATCTCGTGCCGTCGAATTGAAAACAAAATTAGGCGGATGGATTTGGCATAGAAAGTGGGATGGCACGACGACAACTCCACATCTTACCATCAATAGATCGCAACCTAAAATAATGCTAAAGGATAAATGATGAAAGGGATAATACTATCCGGAGGAATAGGAAGTCGTTTATACCCTCTAACTAAAGCAACTAATAAATGCTTACTTCCAGTTGGCGGAGTACCGATGGTATATAGGATGATAGATTTATTCACTTCATCTGGAATAGATGATATTATGTTGATTACTGGCATTGATCATGCAGGACAAGTAATATCATCATTAGGATCTGGTGCTGATTTAAACTGTTCTATGACTTACAGAGTACAAGATAAAGCAAATGGAATTGCAGCTGCATTAAAACTTTGTAAAAACTTTTGTGCAAATAAAAAATTTGTAGTTTTATTAGGCGATAATATTTTTGGTGATCATGAACTGATATCTAATGAATTAAGAAAGTTTTCAACATCAAAAGATTCTTATAAACTTTTTGCAAAACAAGTCTCAGACCCACAAAGGTTTGGAGTTCCTGTTTATGACACTTTAGGAAAAGTTATAGACATAATAGAAAAACCAAAACATCCTCCTAACGATAAAGCTATTGTAGGCTTATATTGCTATACATCAGAAGCTTTTGACGTTATAGAAGAATTAAAACCATCTGCTAGGGGTGAATATGAAATTAGTGATGTTAGTTCTTGGTTTGTAAAAAATCGTCAAGGTACTATTGTTGATATCAATTGTGATTGGGTTGATGCAGGGACTCATGAATCTTATAGAAAAGCCCATGAGATGGTATGGGAAATTTAAAAATGCCTAACAACAAATTTGTTTTTATAGCTCCCATGTATAATGCATCTGATACTTTGCCACAGATGCTTCATTCATTATGTGGTCAATCTTATGATCATTGGAAGCTGATATTAATTGATGATATTTCCTCGCAAGAACATAGAGAAATATCAGAAAAAATTTGTAATGAATTTAAATTTCTATTAAATCAAAAATATTCTAATAAAATTGTAAACATTTGGAATTTAGAAAAAAAATGGGAAGTTGCAAATGTTCTTCATGGACTTTCTATGTGTGATGATGATGATATCATTTGTAGAATTGATGCAGATGATTGGTTAACTGAAACGGACGCTTTATCAATCATAGATTCAGTATATCTTCAAACTAATTGTGACATATTATGGACAGCACACCGCTGGGGGTTTAGTGACAAAAACATAAGCGGTCCAATGCCTCAAGACGCAGATCCTTACAAACACCATTGGGTTTCCAGTCATTTAAAAACATTTAGAAAAAAACTTTTAAATGATGTAAAAGACGAAAATTATCGTGGAGAAGATGGTCATTATATTCGTAGGGCTGGCGATCAAGCAATATATCTTCCTGCTTTATATAATTCAAAAAAGAAAGTTTTTTTGCCTAGAGTAATGTATCATTACACGATCAATGATGTTCCTGAAACATATCAAACAAATGATGCTATATTTCAAAGAGATGAAGCTGTATTTTTAAGGAATAGAGGATACGTAAAATGATGCAAGGCGAAGCTCTTCATGAATCAATTTCTAAGTTATTGTCAGAACGTTTAGCTAGAAGAAAAGGAGAAAAACTTACTTCTCAAATTTGTTCAGAAATTTATCAAGATATTTTCTTTTCTTTGTCAGAGATTGTTAAAGAATCTTCAGTTCCTTTAACAAACGAATCCGTAAATTTTATTGCTCAAATGTATTATGATGCAGTGACTATAAATGGAAACCAAGAATTAGATCCAAACATATTCACTCAACGAGCAAGTCTTTCAAATATAGAAACAAAAGAAATTGCTTTGATGGCAATGATGTTCAATAAGACGCCATTTGCTATTCCATTTATTTCAGAAGTAAAAAAGAGATCATGAAGATACATCTCGATAATGTAAACATGAATTCAAGCTCTGGTCCAAACTCTTTTGGAAAAAGATTGGCCATGGGATTGATAGAATCAGGTCATGAAGTCGAATTGTATGATGGTAAAAATTCTGATGTCTCAATAGTTTTTATCGAGCCAACTGGAAGACCTTTAGCAAAAAAAGTTATTCAAAGACTTGATGGAATTTGGTTTTCTCCTGAAGAATTTGAAGAAAAAAATTTTTCGATAAAAAAACTTTATCATGAAGCGGATGGCGTAATATGGCAATCTGAGTTTGATAGAGGAATGACTACGAAATGGTGGGGAAATCCAAAAAATGGAACTGTCATAAGAAATGGGATAAATGCACCTGAAATTAAAAAATTTCAAATACCTGCATTAGAACAAATTAGGCAACATTATGAAATGTTATTTGTTTGTTCTGCTAATTGGCATCCTCAAAAAAGATTAATGGCAAATATTGATCTTTATAAACATTTGAGAAGCTTTTATTCATCTGCCGCTTTAATCGTTTTAGGTTCTAACCCAATTAAGGTTGCAGATCCTCACATATTCTATGCAGGTTCTCAGCCACATGAAGTTTGTTTAGAAATATTTTCTGCTGCAAATTGGATGCTTCATCTTGCTTGGCTTGATCATTGTCCTAATACAGTTGTAGAAGCTTTATCACAAGGAACACCTGTCATTTGTTCTGAACAAGGTGGAACAAAAGAGTTAGTTCAAAATTTTGGAGTTATTTTAAAAGAAAAAAACGAATATAATTTTGAACTTACAAATTATGATAACCCACCTATTCTAGATTTAACTCAAATAAACAAAAAATTACCAGAAAAAGAAAAACTAGGTAATCCATTTGATGTTACAATGGATAGAACGATGAAAGAATACCTTTCTTTTTTAGAAAGAATTTAAAATGAGTAAAGTATACGTTTTCCCACCAGGTGAAGATTGGATTATAGATAGATTTACCAAAGAATGGTATGAAGATAATCCAGATATTAGCACGACAGATCCCAGATTAGCTAGCGTTATTTGGTTGTTTTCTGATTGGTGTTGGAAGAATATTTCCATAGATTTTCTAAGAACCAAGAAAGTTATCACAACTATTCATCATATAGTTCCTGAAAAATTTAATGAAAGAGAAATACTAGAATTTAAACAAAGAGATTCTATTACTACTTTGTATCATGTTCCAAATATTCATACTAAAGAATTTATTCGAAAATACACAAATAAAGAAATAGTTGTTATTCCATATTGGGCGAATCAAAAAATATGGAAAAAGACAGGAACAAAAGAATTTTTTAGAGAAAAATACAATATTCCTAAAGATTCTTATGTTATAGGATCATTTCAAAGAGACACTGAAGGTCATGATTTAAAAAGTCCTAAGTTAGAAAAAGGTCCTGATCTTTTAGGAGACTACATAAAAGAGCTAAAAAAGACAAAAGATAATATTCATGTAGTTTTAGCAGGATGGAGAAGGCAATATATTATAAACAGACTTAATGAAGTTAATGTTTCTTTTACATATCTTGAAAGACCTCCACAAGAAATAGTCAATGAACTTTATCAAACTTTAGATTTATATCCTGTTACTTCTAGATATGAAGGTGGTCCACAATCATTAATAGAATGTGGTCTTCTTGAAATACCTATGATTTCAAGAAAGATGGGAATGGCTGAGTGCGTTCTACCAGATGAATCCATCAATGATGATTTGCTAAAATGTGCTCCAAACATTCCAAACGTTCATCATCTATTGCTTCCTGATGGATACAAACCTTATATAGAATTATTTAAAAAATTTTTATGAATATTGTATTAACTGGATATAAGGGTTTTATTGGGAGTCACTATTATGACTTGATCAAACAAGACCACGACGTATCAGCTTATGATCTTGTAGATAATCAAGATTTATGTGATAAAAATCTTACAAAAACGTTACCAGATTGTGACGTATTAGTTCACATGGCTGCGACAAATGGAACTAGACTATTTTATGAAACTCCTACGATTGTTTCATTTAATAACTCAATTCCAACATTTAATTTGGTCGAAAGATATATGAACACAAAAACTAAATTTGTGTTTACTTCAACTTGCGAAATTTTTAATGGTGCAGTAGACTCGGGTATTTATAACGTTCCTACAGATGAAAATGTTCCTGTCATGTTTTCTGACATCTTAAATCCAAGGTGGAGCTATAGTTTACCTAAAGCTTTAGGAGAAAATCTAGTAGCAAATTGTGGACTAAACTGGTTGATAATCAGATATTTTAACGTTTATGGACCAAAACAAAAAGATCATTTTATACAAGAATTTGTAAAAAGAGTCTCTGAAGGAGAATATTACATAAAAGGTGATGACACTAGATCTTTTTGCTACATTGATGATGCTGTGAAAATGACGCATGATTTAATCATGAACTGTAACAACGAAATTGTTAACGTAGGGAATCAAACAGAAGTAAGAATAAGCGAAGCAGCAAAAATCATTATGGAAATAATGGGAGTCGATCCAGAAAAACTTCAAGTTTTACCGGGACCTCCAGGAAGCGCAAAAAGAAGATGTCCGGACACGAAAAAATTATCTACTTTTTCAAACATACATAATGTTGTTAGTTTAGAAGAAGGTCTACGCCGCACTGTGGAGTCATTATTATGAAATTAGGTGTAATCGGGCTAGGCGTCGTTGGAGGCGCAAATAAAGCTGGTTTTGAAAAATTAGGACATGAAGTTTTATGCCATGATATAAAACTACAAACAAGAATTGAAGATATACTTGAAACGTCTATTACGTTTTTATGCGTTCCCACTCCAAGCAAAGAAGACGGAAGATGTGATACTTCAATTATAGAATCAGTTATTCATTCTTTAAGTGAAAAAAAGTATACTGGCGTTGTGGCGATAAGATCAACAACGACACCAGGATTTACTCAAAAAATGATTGATAAACATCCTGAACTACAAATCTGTTTTGTACCAGAATTTCTTAGAGAACGTTGCGCAGCAGAAGATTTTATAGAAAACCATAACCTACTAGCTATCGGCACCGAAGATAAAGATTGTTATGAATTGATACTAAAAGCTCATGGAGATTTACCAAAAAATGTAGTACATCTTAGTCCAACTGAAGCTGAATTCTTAAAATATTTTAACAATGTGTATGCAGCTTTAAGAGTTACTTTTGCAAATGTGTTTTTTGAAGCTTGTAATAAAATGGATTGTGATTATTCAAAAGTAAAAGATGCTTATATAAAAACAGGAAAAGCTCTTGATTTATATCTTAATGTTTCTGAGGATTTTCGAGGATATGCAGGTATGTGTTTACCTAAAGACACTAAGTCTTTTATAAATCTATTAAAAGATTTAAATTTAGATTTTAAGTTAATAGAATCTATTGATTCAGATAATTCAAAATTAAAAAAGACAGTGTACAAAGGAATGAGATTTTAATACTAAATTTAATGAGGACTAAATGAAAATAGCTGGTGTTTGGTCAGGTCATGATTGTTCATTTTGCATTATAGATAACGGACAACCATTAATTCACGCTGAATATGAGAGATATAATCGAGAAAAATCTCCAGCAGCAGATTCTATAAATTTCATGTTTGATAGGCATGGAAATTGTGACGACATTACTCATTTAGCATCTGCATTTCCAACAAAAAAGTTAACACAGTATCCAGAATCTTATAATAAAATGTTAGAAACAGTGAAGAAAAATGGTGGAAAAATTCACTACTTTTCTCATCATAAATGTCATGCTGCTAATGCATTTTATTCAAGCAACATGAAAGATTCAATTATTATCACTCTCGATGGTGGCGGCGTCGAAGATGATAGAGGCACCGATACTGCATGCACAATATGGTATGGAAATGATAAGGAATTAAAACATTTAAAAACTTTTAAACCTTACCAAATCAATATTGGAGGAGTTTGGACAAGAATAACTCGTTATGTGTTTAAGCTTCAAAATGGATGGCCTTTAGGCGGAGAAGAAGGGACTATAATGGCCATGGCAGCATTTGGTGATGCGCAAAAGTATCATAAAGATTTTTTGAAAATGTTGTCAGAAGATATATTGCAATCTAGTTTAAAGCCTCATAACCAACCTCCTGGGCCTACTACAGATGCTGATCCTCCTCATCCATACCTTGAACCTTGGGCCGCTATTGCAAGAAAATCTGAACAAGATAAATTTGATCTTGCGGCAGGATTACAATTAGCAACTGAAGACTTGTTGAAACAAATTATTAAACATGCTATAGACATAAGCCCAGTAAAAACAAAAAACCTTTGTTTGTCCGGTGGAGTAGCATTAAATTCTGTAGCAACAGGAAAAATTAAGTCATGGTTTCCTGGACTGATTGAAGATATTTACATACCTCCTGTTCCATATGATGGTGGATTACCAATAGGTGCAGCTCAAATTGTCTGGCATGAAGTTTTAGGTAATCCAAGAGTTACATGGAATAAAAACTTTACTCCTTATTTAGGAGAAGTTTGGAGCAAAGAACATTTTGAAAATGTCGTAAAAAACTTTCCAGTTGATGTTTCGAACTGCACTCTTGATCAAATGGTAGATCATCTTGCAGAAGGAAAAATTGTAGCTGTATTTAATGGGAAAAGTGAGTCTGGTAGAAGAGCATTAGGAAACAGAAGCATCTTAGCTGATCCTCGCAGAAATGATATGAAAGATATCATTAATGAAAAAGTCAAACACAGAAAATGGTTTAGACCCTTTGCTCCATCAATATTAGAATCAGATGCAAGCGATTGGTTTCTTGACTATCAAGAAAGTCCATACATGCAGTTTGTTTTAAAGTTTAAAGAAGATAAAAAACATTTAGTCCCAGCGGTTCTACACCAAGATGGAACTGCTAGACTTCAAACCGTGAGAAAAGAAGACAATGAGTGGTATCATAGCTTTTTACTAAAATGGAAAGAAAAATCAGGAGTACCAATCATTCTTAATACGAGCTTTAACGATAGAGAACCTATTTGTGAAGATGTTTCTCATTCAATTAAATGTTTTCTAGGTACAAAAATTGATCATTTATACTTTCCAGAGTATTCTGTTATTTTAACAAGAAAATAATGAAGTTTTTTATCAATAGAAGGTTGAGAAGAAATCCGTGGGGTGGTGGTATCCATTTTGCAACTGGATTTGCTGATTATGTTACTTCTATTGGGCACAAAGCAACAACTCAGTATGAAGATGATGTAGACGTTATTTTGATGTTAGATCCAAGAGATGATGAAGGGTTTGGAGACATCAATCAATTATTACAATATAAAAACTTTTTATTTTCAAAAAATAAACGTGTAAAAGTCGTTCATCGAATCAACGATTCAGATATACCAAGAGGAACTAACTTTTTGGTTGACTTGAATATAAAAGCTAATGCAGCAATTGCAGATGAAACTATCTTTATTAGTGAATGGTTGAAATCTCATTATACTGAAAAAGGATTTTCTAGAAGCAGTCATGTAATAAGAAATGGGTGTAATCCTAAATGGTTTTACCCTTCGACAGATGAACAAAACAATGAAAAAATTAAAGTTGTAACTCATCATTGGTCTGACAACTACAACAAAGGATTCGATGCGTATATAGAACTGGATGAGAGATTAAGCTCTTATAAAAACGTAGAATTTACTTATGTAGGAAGATATTACAAAGGATATCAACCTAAAAACACGAATATAATTCCTCCTTTGTATGGCAAAGAGTTAGGAGATGAGCTTAGAAAACATGACGTTTATGTGACAGCTGCAAGATGGGAAGCTTGTGGAATGCACCACATTGAAGCTTCTTCTTGCGGATTACCAGTTGTTTATCATAAAGACGGCGGCGGAATTAACGAAATGTGTTTAAATCATGGAATCATGATGAATGATTCAAAAGAAGTTATAGACGCAATATTTGAAGCATACAAAAATAAAAAAAGTTTAACTTCAAAAATTGATTATTCATCATTGAGTAGTGATAATGTAAATGAATCATACTTAAAAGTAATTTTGTCTTTGTTATGAAAATCATAGCAATTACGCCTAATAAAAAAAGAGATTATACAACCGAGTTGATCATAGAAGGATTCAGCAGATTAGGTGTTGAAATAATTGCTACTGATTTAGGAAATGGAATAACTAAATCTTTTTCTGATCAAGAAATTCTTTCAATTGATGACGCAGATTTTGTCGTCACATTTTTTGGTAAAGTAAGAGACAATAATCCTCCAAAAAATTATTTGATTGATCAATTGAAGGATAAGTTTAAAATAGCTTATGTTGATGGTAGCGAATGGACTTACACAGGTTACCAAAACAAAAATCAAATGTTGGATTCATTAACAAACCCAAGCCTTCGTAGAGGAGAACCTTGGATAAATGAAGAAATGTTTTTCAAATGTGATGCTTACTTTAAAAGAGAATGTTACAGTCAAGATCTTCAACGAGGAATAATTCCTCTTCCTTTTGGATTAATGGATCGTCATTTATTAAATGACAGTGCTAAAGATATAGATGTCATGTGCGTATTTGGTCAACACATGACAGGATTGAGAAAAGAAGTAACTGAATATTGCTTAAAAATTAATTCACAATATAACGTTGTGGTTGCTAAGGATTTAAATCCAGAAATTTATAAACAGGTATTGTCGAGGTCTAGGATAGTAATTGATGCTTGGGGTGGCGGAGATAATTGTGATAGATTTTGGGAAGCAATCGGTGCTGGTGCTTGTTGTTTATACCAAAAGTACAACGTTGTTATTGAAAATGAGTTTAATCATTTACAACATGCTGTATCATATGACACGATTGATTCATTCATAACAAACTTGCATTTATTATTACAATCTAAAGATTTAACTAATATGATCGGTAAATCAGGAAAAACTCACGGATTAAATTACCATACCTCAACGTTAAGAGCAAAAAGAATTATAGAAAAGATGAAATCATTATGATAACTTTTGTAGGTTTTTCTAATAGAAGCTCAGGAATAATAAGAGGAAAACAGATATCATCTGTTATACCAGGATCAGATTTTGTTGATGTAGATTTTCCTTCAGAACCAAAAAACAAAATCACTATACACGTTAGAAAGTTCAATGAGACTTTTGCAAAGTATTGTAAAACAAAAAATTTCAAAGTAGGGTTCGACGTAGCAGATAACCCAGTAACCGATTATCTGTATGGTAGAGTTGACGTAGACGATTTTTCTAGATATACGAATCAATATTGCGATTTCTACATTGTCAATAACGATTTAATGAAAGACGAACTTTCAAAAATAACAGATAAAAAAATTTATGTAATACCACATCATAACTGTAATTTTAATAAAAAAATTAATAACTTTTCAATTCCTAAAAAGATAGGGTACGTAGGGATCCCAGAATATACAGTTAACGAAAAACGAATTCAAGATTTTTGTGAAAAAAATGGACTTATTTTTATAAATAAAAATCCTCAAACTCATGCAGAGTTACAGTCCGTTTTCAATGAAATTGATATAGGAATTGTTTTCTTTGAAAAAGAATCAATAAAAGCTGGAGTTTATGAAAGAACTTTGAAATATAAACCTAACACTAAACTAACAAACTTTCAAAGCTTCGGAATTCCTACAATGTGTTTACCGTATGAAAGCTACAAACAATTTGGAAATGACCAGTGTTTATTTGTAGAAAACTTTGAAGATTTAAAAACAAATATTTTATCACTAATAAATGATTCTCAAATGTTTTATAGCATGTCAAAAAACTCTATAAAAGTTGCCGAAAAGTATCACATATCAAAAATAGTAGATTATTATCACAAGATAGTAGAGGATTTTCGTGAATAAAAATATCGTTAATGATTTTACTGGAAATATAAATGAGCTATCTAAAGCTTTTTTAGAAGCTGATCCTTTTCAACATGTCGTTATCGATAATTTTCTAAATGAAAATTTAGCAATTTCTTTAAAAGAAAATTTTCCAAAACCTCATGAAAAAACTTGGTGGTTATACGATAATCCCCTTGAAAAAAAGTTAGCATTTAATAAAATCAATGAGTTAAATTTAGATTTTTCTAATTTTTTTTCTTATGTTAATTCAAATGAATTTTTATATTGGTTAAGCAAATTAACTGGTATAGAAAACTTAAAGTCAGATAAAAACCTAAATGGTGGAGGTTTGCATTTAATAAAAAAAGGAGGCAAACTGGATGTTCATGAAGACTTTAATGTTCATAAAGGATTAATGATGCTTAGAAAGTTAAATTTAATTCTTTATTTAAACGATCCATGGGAAGAAGAATGGGGAGGTCATTTAGAATTATGGAACAAAGACATGACAAAATTATGTCAAAGAATTTTTCCAAAATTTAATAGAGCAGTTTTGTTCAGGACAGACGCTGATTCAAATCATGGTCATCCGCATCCGTTAAACTGTCCAGAAAACAATTGCAGAATATCTTTAGCAACTTATTATTACACGGAGCATCCTCAAATTCATGAAATTCCGTATAGATCAACAGTGTATAAAAAACTTCCAGGGAACGAGGATGGGTTAGATGAATTAAGAGAATTAAGAAAACATGGAAGATTGCAAAATTTAATAACGGAAAAATAACATGAAAGACATAGCTGTAATTACTTACACAAATTTGAAATATTCAGATGTTTGGCCAATGCATTTTTGCCAATTAAGTTTGCATGCTTCAAATTTAAAAAGTTACGCATTTTCTAATGAAGAATCAGACTTATCATGGTCTTATGAAGACCACCAGTTAATAACATATAAAGATCAAGATCCTTATTGGAAGCAGTATTTAGAATGCTTAAAATATGTCCAAGAAAATTATGTAATTTATTCCCAAGAAGACTTCATTTTATTTTCTCAAATTGATTATAAGTCAATTGAAAGATATAGAGACTTTTTAGAAAATTCTCATTATGATTATGTCAGATTAATAAGATGTGGGTATCAAACTCCGCTAGATCGCCACGTTATAGATGATATATACGAAGTTCATATGGAAACGAATGATGCATTTTCTATGCAAGCAACATTGTGGAAAAAATCATCGATTAAAAAGCTTTATGAACATGTAAAATCAGAAAAATGGTTTGAGTCTGAAGCGTGGAATAATGGTGCTAGAAACCTTAGAATTAAAGGAACTTTAATTTATAACGGAGAACCAAAGATCGGAGCTGCTCACTACGATTCAAAAGTTTATCCTTACGTTTGTACTGCGATCAATAAAGGAAAATGGAACGTAGATCAATATCCCAAGGTGATGGAAGAAATGTTTAAAAAGTATAAAATTGATCCTAATATCAGAGGTATTAGAATAAGATGAAGATTTTTAGCTTGATATTTGATTATGATATCATAAAAATGCAGCAAACAGGTCGGCCATGGGCTCATACTGCGTATAAAAATAAAGATTTTATTTTTTCGTATTCCGCTGCTTCTATAGCTACTTTTTTACATCATAATCCTCATTTATCATATGATATTTTAACAGACGATGCATATCTTTTAGATAAAAAACTGTCTGCTTATAAAGTAAGTACTACGAATCTTAACATACAAGATGCCAGTAATTTAATTCAAGAGTGGTCATCTCACTGGTACTGTTTTTGGCCATTAATAAAATCATTCGATTTTTTTATTAATAAAAATGAAAATATTTTGAAGCTTGATAATGATTTGACATGTCTAAAACCGATTGATGATTTATTAGAATACAAAGGAGCAATAGTCTGGAAAAAAGAAAGACTTTGTTCTACTGGAAAAGATTATTGGGGAGAAAAATTTGCAGCAAAAAGTGCTTTAGGTACCAACAACTTTTACATCTACAACACTGGCACCTGGGGGTTGTCAAAAGAATGGCACCATAAAGCCATTGAAATACCAAGCATATGCGAAAAGTTAATATCTGTTGATATATCAAGCGTTAGTAAATTTCCAGAGTCACCTGGATTGTATTCAAAAGTTTTTAATACTAGCGATCAAGTTTCTAACTGTTATTTTTTACATAAAAATGAAATACCAATTCTAGAATCAAACAAATGGTTTGATCATCACTGTTATAGTCATAATGCTAAAAATGATTGTATAAAAGAAGCTAGTTATTTGTTGAAGTAAATTTATGAAAATAAGCGAAAAAACATATGATTTTATGTTTAAAGAACCAATAAGAAAAGTTGGACATGGAGTTACCGCTGCAGTCAAAGAGTTTTGTAAAAACGATGATGTTGTTTATCAACTAACTGGATTAGATAACAATTTTTTAAATTCAAAAGCTGGATCTGTAGATGACTGGGATAGCGATGAGTTCAGTTGGGTGATAAAAAAATCTAATGTAAAGGAAGTGCATAAATGAAAAAAGCATTAGTTTGTGGGGCTGGGGGGTTCATCGGTTCACATTTAGTAAAACGATTAAAATCAGAAGGATATTGGGTAAGAGGTACAGATTTAAAACACCCAGAATATTCAAAAACGCATGCCGATGAATTTATGATATGCGATTTACGAGATTTATCTTCCGTTGTCGATGTAATGCAGACCAACAATTTGTTTAATACTGGATTTGATGAAATTTATCAACTTGCAGCAGACATGGGAGGAGCTGGTTACATCTTTACTGGAGAAAATGATGCAAATGTCATGCATAACTCCGCAACAATAAATCTTAATATAGCTTCTACTGCTGTTAAATTTAAGAAAAAGCCAAAAGTATTTTATTCATCTTCAGCATGCATCTATCCAGCTTATAACCAAGAAGATCCAGAAAATCCTATATGTAAAGAAGAATCTGCTTATCCAGCAGCACCAGATAGTGAATATGGGTGGGAAAAACTATTCAGTGAAAGGTTATATCTTTCGCACGCAAGAAATTATGGACTTCAAGTTAGAATAGCAAGATACCATAATATTTTTGGACCAGAAGGTACATGGAAAGGTGGAAAAGAAAAAGCTCCAGCTGCAATGTGTAGAAAAGTTGCAGAAGCAAATCAAAATGATACGATTGAAGTTTGGGGTGATGGTAAACAGACTAGATCATTTTTATATGTTGATGAGTGTGTAGAAGCCACAAGAAGATTAATGGATTCTGATTTTGTGGGTCCTGTTAATATAGGATCTGAAGAGATGGTAACAATTAATGATCTCGCCAGTATGGTAATAAAAACATCAAGGAAAAATTTAAATATTTGTAATCTTCAAGGACAAGAATTTGAAAAAAAATATGGATTTAAATGCCCTATTGGTGTAAGAGGAAGAAATTCAGATAATACTTTGATTAGAGAAAATCTAGGTTGGGATTATTCTAAAAAATTGATTAATGGAATTGAATCAACATATCACTGGATTTTAAAACAAATCCACAAATCATAGATATTTTAAAAGGCATAAATCAAAAATGAATAAGCTACACTTAGTTGTATCAAGATATAAAGAAGATGTTTCTTGGGTTGATGAATTAAACCGTGAAAACAAAGATTTAAAAGTCACAATTTATAACAAATTTGAAGGTGAAAATTTACTTCCAAATTTAGGAAGGGAGGCTCACACGTATATTCATCATATCATTGAAAACTACCAAAACGTAGATGATCATTACATGTTTTTACAAGGAAATCCCTTTGATCATGAAAATCCAAAAGGGATAATAAGAGATATCGTAAAAAATTACAACAATTATTGTCAATATGATTATTACCCCCTTAATGTCGAATTATTAAAAGACCTAAATGGATTGCCGGCCAGCAGAAGACAAGGTTTTCCTGTTGGCTTTTTATATGAAAAAATTTTTGGTGAAGGATCTTCTCCACAGGTTTTTGAAAGCCCTCAAGGAGCGCAATTCCTAATAAAAGGAAACCTATTTCATAGATTATCTCTATTTCAATGGAATTTATTGAAACAATTAGTTTCACATTCATCAAATCCTATTGAAGCACATTGCATAGAAAAAATGTGGAAATGTTTGTTTTTAGGAAAATCTAACAAAACATATAAAGATATATTTTATGACAAATATCCACATGGGTATTTAGAAAAAATAAGTAATGAACAAAAAGTAACTATGTTATCTCCTTGGGCAACTTCACTAGGGTATGACATCTAAAAAATATGACTATCTCGTTGTAGGTGCTGGTCTTTATGGATCAGTATTTGCTCATGAAATGAAAAAGAATAAAAAAAGTGTATTAGTCATTGATCAAAGAAATCATATAGGAGGAAACTGTTATACTGAAAATAAAAGCGGAATAGATGTTCATGTTTATGGACCTCATATTTTTCATACTTCGAATTTAAAAATCTGGGATTTTATAAATCAATTCACAAAATTTAACAATTTCGTACATAGACCAAAAGTTAAATATAAAAACTGTATATACTCTTTTCCTATAAATCTATTTACACTATATCAGTTATGGGGAACTTCAACCCCGGAAGAAGCAAGAAAAAAGCTTGATGAAGTAAGAGTGAAATGTGATAAACCAAGAAATTTGGAAGAGTGGATACTTTCACAAGTTGGAAAAGAAGTATATGAAAAATTCATATATGGGTATACAAAAAAACAATGGATGAAAGATCCCAAAGACTTGCCGGCGTCTATCATAAAACGATTACCAATACGATTAACGTTTGATGACAATTATTTTAATGATGTATATCAAGGAATACCAACAAATGGATATACAAAAATTTTTGAAAATATGTTAGATGGTTGTGAAGTAGAACTTGGTGTTGATTTTTTTCAAAAAAAAGAAAAATATAAAAAAATGGCAAATAAAATCGTATACACTGGTAAAATAGACCAGTTTTATGATTACGCTTTTGGAAAATTGGATTATAGAACTTTAAGATTTGAAAATTTTGAATCCGATGGAGATTTTCAAGGTAATGCAATTATAAATTACACAGAAATTAACATACCATGGACAAGAATAACTGAACACAAACATTTCTTAGTTGACAAATCATTTTCAAAAACAATTTACACTAAAGAGTATCCTGAAGAATGGAATGAAAACTCGACTCCATATTACCCAATTAATGATTTGAAAAATTCAATAATTTATTCAAATTACGAAAAATTAAAACAAAAAGAAACATCCATAATTTTTGGTGGAAGATTAGCTGATTACACGTATTATGACATGCACCAGGTAATAGGATCTGCTCTTCATTCCGCTTCAAAGGAAATCATATGATAACGCATTTTGGTATAAACTCAAGAGATCATATTCTAGTCTTTCAAGATTTTTTATTAAAATCATTGGTTTCTAATCAAGCTCCTGTTTTTGATAGAAGAATGTCTACCGAAAATTTAGGAAAAAATCTATCAGCATTTATTTGTGAAAAAAACAATAAAAAACTTTTAGTTATTATTGATGCTGATGATGGTTGCGGTGGCACACCATCTGATTGTAAAATCGTCTGGCAAACGTTGGTAGAAATACAACGGCTTTATAGACCAGATGATATGATGATTTTAAAATCTCAAGTCAATTCAGATCCAGAGTACAATCAATTCTATCCTTTTAAAGAAGATGTTTATCCAATAGGAATATTCAGCAATGATCCAAGAAAAATTTTTGTAATAAAAAATTTTCTAGAAAAAAAAGAAAAAGACATTGATGTGTTTTTTGCAGGCGGATTAAAGCATATCAATAAAAGACCTTATGCATGGCCAAAAAATAGAGATATTAGAAAATGGTGGTGTGGTGCTGCGACAAGAGGTTATGAAAAACTATTAGAATTAAAAGATAAAAGACCAGATATCAAATTTGCCTTATTTGATGATACATTACCAGAAAACAAATTTTATGATCTTTTAAATCGATCTAAAATATGTCCAGATTTGCCTGGAGGTATGTCTTCAAGAAAATTTTATGAATGTTTAGTTCTTGGAAAATGTGTTGTATCTATTAAACAACAATTAACCTCTTGGACTTGCATAGAAAATGTTCATTATTCTTCAATCGGAGAAGATTTAGATTTTTCTACTTTAGAATCTAAAATAGATCATCTTTTAAAAGATGATAATTACAAAAAAATAGAAAATAATGTAAATGAAATTTTTAATGAATTAACTTTAGAATCTATAGTTTTAAAAGCTAAAAATGCAATTATCGACAAGATTGATAACATAAATGAGTGCAAGATACAATATTAAAAGTACGTTTATACTTGATGATATAGACGTTATACAATCATAGCATGATACCTCTTTTTAAAGTTTTTATGTCAACTTCAGCAGCACAAAAAGCTGCTGAAACATTAAATTCAGGATTTATTGGCCAAGGACCGAAAGTAGACGAATTTGAAAATTTATTATCAAAAAGATTTCAAAAAGATTATTTACTAACAGTCAATTCAGCAACCTCAGCAGAACATTTAGCCTTTCATTTATTAAAAAAACCTAATCTAGATATTAATTGGCCTGGATTAAATGATGGCGATGAAGTTTTAACAACTTCATTAACTTGCACAGCAACAAACTGGCCAATACTAGCTAACAATTTATCCATTAAATGGGTTGACGTTGATCCTACAACTCTAAATTTAGATTTAGTAGATTTAAAAAGAAAAATTAGTAAAAAAACAAAAATTATACTAGTGGTCCATTGGGGTGGATATCCTGTAGATTTAGATGAATTGAAAAAAATTCAAAAAGAAACAAAAGACCTATACGGATTCGAACCAATAATAATAGAAGACTGTGCTCATGCTTTTGGATCAAAATATAAAAATGCTCCAATTGGATCTCATGGAAATATTTGCACTTTTAGCTTTCAAGCTATTAAGCATTTGACAACAGTAGATGGAGGATTGTTGGTTTGTCCAAATCAAACTTTGTATGATCGCGGAAAATTAATTAGGTGGTATGGAATTGATAGGACTTCTAATAGAAAAGACTTTAGATGTGAAGCTGACATTAAAGAATGGGGATTTAAATTTCATATGAATGACGTTTGTGCTACAATTGGAATTGAAAACCTTAAACAAGTTGATGAAATAATAAATTTGCATAAAAGCAACGCAGCTTATTATGATGAAAATTTGAAATCTTGTAATGGAGTTACTCTATTAAAACGACAAGAAGGGTTTGAATCTTCTTTTTGGATCTATAGTATGTTAGTTGATAACAAGCCTGAATTTATGAGATACATGTCAGAAAAGGGAATAACTACATCACAAGTACATGCAAGAAATGACACACACACTTGTGTAGACAAATATAAAACATTTCTTCCAGAATTAGATAAAGTAGAAACTAAATTAGTATCAATACCCGTTGGGTGGTGGGTTGATCAAGAGCAAAGGTCTTACATAGTAGAATGCATTAAAAAGGGTTGGTAAGTTGAACATAAAAATAAAAACTTTGCAAGAAAAAGATTTACAGTTTTTGATTGAAGTAAGAAACGAATGTAAAAATTTTTTGCATAATGCAAACGAATTTAGTTTAGATGAATGCAGAAAATGGTTTATAGAAACTAATCCAATTTTTTATTTGATAGAAAAAGACGGTTTTCCGATTGGATATTTTAGAACTTCTGATTGGAATATCGATTCATGTTTTGTAGGTGGCGATCTCCATAAAGACTATAGAGGAAAAGGATATATGAAAATAGCGTATCCTTTACTTTTTGATAAACTTTTGGATTTAAAAGTAAAAACTGTGTTTTTAAGCGTTTTAGAATTTAATACAGTTGCCTACTCTCTATATAAAAAACTAGGATTTGAAGAAATTTCTAGAAACGACTACGTCCAATTAGGAAGTAATAAACAAGCAGTAAATATAAACATGAAAAAAAATATAAAGTGAAAACATAACACATGTTATCCGATACTAAAAAAAAAATTTTAATCACTGGATCTTCTGGTCTTATAGGATCTGAAGTATCAAAATTCTTTCTTAATCTAGGTTATGTTGTCATTGGAATAGACAACAATATGAGAAAAACATTTTTTGGTCCAAATGGTGACACTTCAAATGTGACAAATTTATTGTTGAAAGTTAAAAACTATTCACATGAAAATTGCGATATTAGAGACAAAGAAAAGATTAATGAAATTTTTAAAACACAAAAGCCAGATTTGATAGTTCATGCAGCAGCTCAACCGTCGCACGATCTGGCTGCAAAAATTCCTTATGATGATTTTCACACGAATGCAACAGGAACTCTAAATATTTTAGAAGCAATACGAGTAAATTGTCCTGAATCTCCAATGATTCATGTAAGTACAAACAAGGTTTACGGAGATACACCAAACAAACTTGATCTTATAGAAAAAGAATTTAGGTACGATTATTCTTCACCTAAATACGAAAACGGAATTGATGAATCAATGTCGATTGATCAAACGACACATTCGCTATTCGGCGTCTCAAAAACAGCGGGTGACCTTTTAGCACAAGAATATGCAAGATACTTTAACATGCCTATTGGAATTTTTAGAGGAGGATGTTTGACCGGACCTCAACATGCAGGTGTTGAATTACACGGTTTTCTAAATTACATCGTCAAATGTGCAGTACAAGGAAAACACTATACAATCTACGGATATAAAGGAAAACAAGTTAGAGACCAAATTCATTCTTATGATGTTTGTACAGCTTTTTATGAATTTCTAAAATCGCCCCGGCCAGGAGAAGTCTATAACATCGGAGGTTGTAGAGAAAACAGCGCATCAATTCTTGAAATAATAAGAGAATTGGATAGTTTAGGTCACACACTGAATTATACGTTATCTGAAAATTCAAGAATCGGAGATCATATCTGTTATATTTCAAATATGAATAAGTTTAAAACTCAATATCCAAATTGGAAAATGACAAAAAACTTAAAAACAATTTTAAAAGAAATTATAGAATCATCAAAATGAAAAAAGTTACTTTTGGAATTGTTAACTGTAACAGATTATTCTATTTAAAAAGCTGTTTAGAATCTTTGATAGATACAACGAAAGACTATGAAAATAAAGAGTTAATCGTTGTAGACAATGCTTCTGTTGAGCCTGGTACATCAGAATATCTTCTAGATCTTGAGACAAGAGGAATATCTGTCATTAAAAAAACAGAAAGAAATTTTGCAAATGAATTTGCAATAGGATTAAATACAATTGTTTCTAAGGCAACAGGAGATTACGTATGCATGTTGCAAGGTGACATGCAGTTTGTTTTAGACGGATGGTTGAATGACGTCATAAGTTTTTATGAAAAAAATTTAGATGTTGTTGGTAGCTTTTTATTGGATGCTCAAAGAGCAGTCACACATGCGTCTCATAAAATCTATAGGTTTCCTGAAGAAAGATCCCCAATCTTTTCAAGAAATACTTTCTTTGCAAATACTTCAAGAGACGCAATTTCTCCTGCAGCAGATGCTTTATATAGCAGAAAAGTAATAGAACAAATTATTCCATGGCATGAAAGAAACATCAATCATGAAGGAGGATTGGACTCCGAAAATGAAATGAGATTTAAAGTTAATAAGATGATATCTGAAGAAAAAATTCCTAGATACATTACTGCGTTAAGTTCTGTACCACAAGCAATCGCGATCTATACAGATCCTAGAGGTACTCAAGGAAGAGTTAGAGGAAATCGAAGATACGGAAAATACTGGCAAGCAAAAGACAAAACTGGATGGAAGTATTACGATTATATCAATACGTTTGATTACGATTTATCAAAACCTAATTCAATAGAGATCGTTGCAAAACCTATAGGGTTTGAAAAACTTTTAGATGAAAAAGGTAACTGGTTAAAAAATCCTATAAGACCAGAAACTGCGAGTGAAGAAGATTGGGTGGAACTATGAATGAAAATGAAAAACATTTAAATGAGTTTTTACAAACGAAAAAAGAAAATTATAACGACATATTTGAAAACTCAATTAACTGTAAAAAAGTTGGATTTCAAACTGAAAGCATGGGAATTGATTTGATATATGCAACCATGCATATACTCGCTCAAAAATTGTTGATAAGTCTTGATTATGCAAATCAATCGATAGATAAACGTTCATTATTGGATGTTGGAAGCCAATTTTCTTTTGTTTCTTTTGCTTCAGCTTTTTTTAAAGTTACATTTATTGAACCTCGAGCTCAACACTTGAAATTTTATGTTCCTAATGTATGTGATGTTACAGGAATATCAGGAGAAGCTCAAAATTTACCTATTCATGACAATTCTTTCGATTACGTAACTTCATTTCATGCTATAGAACATTTTGGGCTTGGACGGTATGGAGATACATTAGATTATTTTGGGGATCAAAAAGGAATTAAAGAGTTTTCAAGAGTTTTAAAACCAGGAGGGTTTTTAATAACCGGTGTGCCTACTTCAAAGAAGTCTACTATAGAATTTAATTGTCAAAGAAAATATTTCCATAAAGATTTTGATAAAATAGTTGAACAAACAGGATTGAGAAAACAAAAAGGATTTATTTCTTACCACCCAGGGATTTTTGATGATGGAATGTTATTCGCACCTGTAGAATCAATACAAGATTATCCAGAACATTTCACACCTCCAGTTTATATTGCAGTATATAAAAAATAATTTTTATGAAAAAAAATAAATCAATTGCAGTAATTGGGCAAGGATTCGTTGGCGGTTCACTTACAACCGTTTTTACAGAACGTGGATTTGATGTTTACGCTTACGATAAAGCAGGGAAGTACGCAAAGGGTTCATTGCCATCGCACGGAGATACTGTCGCAGGATACCCTGGATCTATCGCAGAATTAATTGGAGATAATGAGGAAGGTGGAACGCCAGGTTTTTCTAAGGTTTATTTTGTGTGCCTTCCTACACCTATGTACGAAGATGGATCTGCAGATCTTAGCATCGTTGAAGGTGCTCTAAAAGAATTAGCAGCAGTACCAGGTGAAAGAATCGCAGTTGTTAAGTCAACAGTCCCGCCTGGATCAGTAGAAACGTGGAATAAAAAGTTTGCTGAAACTGGATTAAAAGTGATTTTTAATCCAGAGTTTTTAACGGAAGCAAGTGCGGTTGATGACATGCGAAATCAAAATCGAATTATCTTAGGAGGTCCACGACCTTGGATCAATAAAGTCAAGCAAGTCTTTGAAGCAGCGTTTCCAAATGTTCCAATTATTAAAACTTCTTCAACAACAGCAGAGATGGTGAAATACGTAACAAACGTTCACCTAGCTGTTAAGGTCGCTTTGGCAAATGAATTCTATCAAATTTGTCAAGCGTTGGACAATGCTGGCGCTAACATTGATTATGATAAAGTCGTTGAGTATGCTACATTAGATAAAAGATTAGGAAATTCGCATTGGAAGGTACCAGGACCTATGCCTGCAGATGATACAGGCGAACCTGCATTCGGTTTTGGAGGAAGTTGCTTTGTTAAAGATATTAACGCTCTAATCTCTATTGCAAAGACCCTAGGAATCGATCCGAAGGTGATGAACGGTGCATGGCACAAGAATATGGAAGTTCGCCCCCAGCGAGATTGGGAAAAGCTAGTCGGCAGAGCAATCGCAAAAAAGGAGCAATCATGAGATATACTTTTTGCACAATTGATGAAGGTGCAGGAACTGCATGGCTTAGAGCAGGAATGATAGTAAAATTCATAAATGCTGAAAATAAAAAAAACGCAAGATGGATATTCGGTCAAAAAAATATTAGAGATTCGTTGACAAACGCTAATAAAGATGATTGCTACGTCTTCATCAAAACTGGATTTGATCAAGATATAATTTTGTTAGCAAAAGAAAAGTGTGGAAAGATAATACTTGATATATCTGACGATTTTTCTGATGAAAAAACAAACGTTTGGACTGAAGTTGCTGATGCAATATTATATGACACAGATTTTGCAAGCGGCGTTTTAGAATCTAAAGGATATAAAAATAGATTAAAGGTTTATCATTTACATTCTAATTTTGATGATAACTTTAATCAACTTAGAAAAAAAGTTCATTTCATAAAAAAGATAGGATATCTTGGAATGGACAAACAGCTTGATAGAAATCATGATTTAATAAAGCTTGTAACGAATCTTGGATTCGGATGGTATCAAGCAAATCCTAACTTTAAAAACAACATTCAACATTCTGTAGAATTAGATTTAAAAATTGTTTATAATGAAAATTTTCAAAATCATAACTTGAAAATTAAACCTCATAATAAAATGATGAATGCGTATTCTTTTGGAATACCAGTTCTTTTTTCTCCTTATGATTCTTATGTTGAAGTTACTAAAAACAGCGAATTATTATCATCATTTTGTTGTAAAAATTTTGAAGAGTTAAATCAAAAATTAATTGCAGTAATAACAAATAACGATTTGTATAGAAAAGCATCTGAAGAATGTTTTTCTTTATCAAAAGATTATCATGTAAGTAAATACGAAACTTGTTACAAAGCTTTGTTTGACTTTGTAGAAAATGCATAGAATGTTTTAGAACTTATGTGTTGAATAAAAAGAAGTTTAATAGTAAAATCTTGTAAATGCAAGATCAAAATTTATTTGAGGTTTTACCTACAGGTAAACCTCATGTTTCTTTTTCAGAAGTAAAACTTTGGAAAGAATGTTCTTATAGACACAACCTAATTCATGTAAAAAAGATAGATTTTTCAAAACCTTCACCTGTACTTGACTTTGGTACCGCTGTCCACGCCGCAATAGAAAAATTTATTCTTACTAGAGAAATGGATTTAAGCGTTGCAATTCGACATCTAGAAAATGCATGGGAAAAAAATTCAAGTGTCGAAGAATTTACCCAAAAAGCTTTAGAAAAAGCCAAGTCTGAAGCAGAACAAATTCTTTTAGAAGTACCAGATTTTTTTGAAAAGCAGTTTCCCTCGTGGGAAGTTGTAGATGCAGAACACCAGCTATATGAAAGCATAGTTGGGCATGAAAATCATGCTTTTAAAGGTTTTATTGATGCAATCATAAAAACAAAAGGTAAAAAAGGCGAATCTATATACTGGATATTGGACCACAAAACCACCGCGAGGGGATGGTTTAGAGAGAAGCGGTCAGATGATATGGTAAAAGCGCAGTTAGCTCTTTATAAGAACTATTGGTGTCAAAAACATCCTGATGTTCCAATGAAAGACGTACGTTGCGGTTTTGTTCTACTGAAAAAGTCAGCAAAGCCTGGTGAACATTGCGAATTATTCTCAGTATCACTTGGCGAGGTGCCTATCAAAAGGTCCCTTAAGGTTGTTAGCAATATGATAACTTCTGTAAAAAGAGGTATCGCTTTGAAAAATCGTGGTTCTTGCACTTGGTGTGAATATAAAAACACTGAGCACTGCACTTAAAAATATTACAAACTTTTCAAAAGTTAGTAATATAACGACATGCAGAAAAAAACTATATTAATGCTTTCCGATCATCCATTAAGCTCGAGTGGAGTTGGAACGCAAGCTAGATGGTTAATTCATGGATTAATTGCGACTGGCAAGTGGAAATTTAAGTGTTTCGGCGGTGCAGTCAAACATGAAGATTATAGAACTGTTGTCGTAAATGATGATTTCATCATCAAACCCACAAACGGATTCGGCGACAGAAACATGCTTAGGCAAGTTTTAGCAACAGAAAAACCAGACGTTTTGTTGTTGTTTACAGATCCAAGGTTTTTTATTTGGGTTTGGGAAATGGAGGATGAAATTCATCAAGTATGTCCTATAGCATATAATCACCTTTGGGATAACTACCCATGGCCAGACTTCAATAAAGTTTTATATGAATCAACAGACTTAATCAACTGTATTAATTGGCCAACATACGACATGCTGAAGTCTAGATTTCCTGAAAAGACGAATTATATTCCTCATTCAATTCCTAAAGAAATCTACCATCCTCTCCCTGAAGAAGAACAAAAGAAATATAAAGCTTCTTTATTAGGAAATGATAGAACAGATCACTTTACAGCATTATTTGTCTCAAGAAATGCAAGAAGAAAAATGCCATCTGACATATTGGTTTCTTGGAAAAAGTTCATGGATCAATTAAAAGAAAAGCATGGACATTCAAAAGCTACGTTGTTGATGCATACAGAACCTCTCGATCCAGAAGGTCCAAATCTTTACCACGTTGTAGAAATGTTGAATATAAAAGATTCTGTAGTATTTTCAAAAAATAGAATTGAATTTCAAGACATGAATAAACTCTACAACTGTGTAGACACTGTCGTTAATAGAAGTTGTAATGAAGGATTTGGTCTATCAACTCTTGAAGCAATGATGTGTGGAAAACCAATCATCGCAATCAAAACCGGCGGGTTGACAAGACAAGTAGAAGACCATGAAACTGGTGAACAGTTCGGAATCGGATTAAATCCAGACGCAAGTTCATTGGTCGGAAATCAGCTTGTTCCTTTCATTTATGAAGATTACGTCACTCATGATTCTTTAACAAATGCATTCATGAAGATGTATGAGTGGGGACCAGAGAAAAGAAAACAAGTTGGAGAACGGGCACTACAACATGCAACAAAAAACTATAACATAGATAATGTAATTTCAAATTGGGATAAAACTCTAACCGAATTATCAGAAAACTGGAAGAAAAACCATAAGAGTTGGGAAATTACACAGATTTGAGGAAAAATGAAAAAAGTTATCTTTAGAGGACCAGCTTTAACTCAATCAGGATACGGCGTTCACAGCAGACAAGTCGCAAAATGGTTGCTGTCAAGAAACGACATCGACGTTAAGTTTTTATTAACTCCGTGGGGAGACACTCCGTGGATTTTAGATAGAAATAAAGGTGGAGGTTTGGTTTCAAAAATCATGGAAAGAACAGTCGGACCAGATTATAAAGCCGATGTTTCATTTCAACTTCAACTTCCAAATGAGTGGGATCCGAACCTTTGTGAAACCAATATAGGAATAACTGCGTCCGTAGAAACTGATAAAGCAAATCACACATGGGTTGCTGATTGCAACAAAATGTCTTGTGTCGTTGTTCCATCCACACATGCATTGTTGAGCTTAAAGAATGCAGCAGAATTGCAAGTTCCAACTCATATCATTCCAGAGTCTTTTTGTGAAGAAATTTTAACGACCAATAAAAACATAGAATTACCAGAAATTCAAACCCCCTTCAACTTCTTATTGTTCGGCCAGCTAACAGGAAATAACCCATTTAATGATAGAAAAAATCTTCTTTTTACTATTAAATGGTTATGCGAAACATTTTCTAAAGATGAAAGTGTTGGAATCGTAATAAAGACTAATTCTGGACGAAATACAAAAATAGACAGAAACATAGTTCTAAAAAATTTAGAAAACTTGCTAAAAGAAGTAAGGAAATCTGAATTTCCAAAATTCTATCTGCTGCATGGAGACATGAATGACGAAGATGTTGCAGCTATTTATCGTCATCCTAAGATTAAAGCGTTAGTATCTTTGACGAGAGGAGAAGGATACGGATTGCCTATCCTCGAAGCAGCAGCGTCATCATTGCCAGTCATAGCAACAAGCTGGTCTGGACATTTAGAGTTTATGAAGCACGTAAAGTTTATTGGTATTGATTATGAATTAAGAGAAATTCATCCAAGCAGGGTCGATGATAAAATATTCATAAAAAATTCAAAATGGGCAGAAGTAATAGAATCTGACTTTAAGAAAAAAGTTTTGAAATTTAAGAGTGCCTCAAACGCTCCAAAACAGTGGGCAGAAGAAGGATCAAAGAAAATTATAGAAAATTATAGTCATTCAGCAATTTCAAAGTTGTATGATGAAAAACTTTCGGTTTATTTAACGGCATGATATACGTTTTATTTTTAACAAATATCGTCACTCTATTTTCTCTTTATCTTATGACTAAGAGATCATTGAAACTAGTAGAGAAACTAGACGAAATTGGACTTCAAGTTGAAGAATCTTTAGATATAATTGACGAGTCCTACAAAAACGTATCTAGACATCTTAAGTCTCCTGTTTTATTTGATGATCCAGTAGTTACAACGATGATAAAAGATGTAAAAAATTCTAGAGAAGCTATGCTGTTAATTGCAAATAAAGTCATGACTCCTTTTGAAACGTCTGAAGAAAAAGAAGAAGATAGGACAATATCGTGATTGAAAAGAGAAAAAGAAACAACAAAAAACAAAAAAATGAAGAAGTGAAATCAGACCCTCAAAATCCGAAGTTCTATTTTACAAACGAAACTCAAGAAGCGATTGTTGAATTTCAAAAATCTTTAGATCGTAAAGTTAGAGAAAAACTTTATGTTGAAAAAATACTTCCTGCATTTGAAAAGCTTGTTGAAAACTTAATCAATATTCATAAATTTAGTGGTCTTCACGATACGTACGAAGATTTAAAAAACGATTGCGTTAATTTTCTTTTTGAAACAATCCATAAATTCAATCCTGATATGGGGACTAATGCATTCTCGTATTTCAACGTCGTCGCAAAAAATTGGTTGATTATAAAGACTAAACAAAAGGCACAAAGAGGGAAAAGAGACGTAAGTATAGATGATCCGAAGGGATTAAGCAATTCAGAAGTTCAAACGATAGAAGAAAAAAGGATGATTCCTTCGCAAGATTTCTTTTTAGAAAATGCTGAAAATGTTGCAGCGATATTGAAAGTAATGTATGAAATACGTTCAAGAGTAAAAGTAGAAAATGAGTTATTGTGCATCAATTCCGTCATAACGATATTTGAAAACATCAATGACATTGACATCTTAAATAAGAGCGCAATACTGTTGTACATAAGAGAACTGTCTGGGTTGAGTCCAAAGCAACTAACGACTTCAATGCAGGCAATTAAAAAACATTACAATAAATTAAAAGTGGAACAAATTTCGAATTATTAAATAATTTTTAAAGTAAGATCTTAAGGAAAAGAACACATGTCAGACTTAAACGATGATGTTGATCAACTTGAGCTTGTCGATGTTTCTGACAGAAGCATAAAGGATCGAATAAAAGACTTCAGCTGCCTTTTAAACCAAATTGAATCTATCAATGATAAAAAGAAGCAGCTGTGGAAAGAAATATATGAAAATGCAATTTGTGATCGACAAAACGCATATATCATGTTCACAAAATTAGTAATGATTGTTCAAGATAAAAGCACTGAACATGCTGTTCATGGAAGAACAATTTCTTCTTACATAGAAAGAATGAGTAAAGCGAATGATCAACTAATTAAGCTTGCTGAGCTTGTTGCAAGAGCTGAAGCTGCAGCGGACACAATAAATCCTGAAGATTTGTTTGACAAAATAAAAAATTGATATGACAAAAGAAATTGCTGATATCGCAGAAGGATATTTTAATAGAAATAATTACTTAGATAGCATTTATAACTCTAAGTTAAAAAATGCGATTAATTTACCTAATATATTTCAACGCTGGGTTGTTTTAGAAACAATATTCGATCCGACAATAATAAATGATTCAAAAATTCTAGAATTAGAAGATAAATTTGGTTCAATAAGGAATAGCAAATACGCAAAGCTTACTTCATTACCCAGAAACTCTATATTAGCAAAGCCAGTTTTTAACTCAAGATTAGGAAATAAAACAACATCTGATATTAACATAATGTTTTTGTATCCTATGTTTCCTTCTGCATTATCAATGCCGTGTAAACCTGGTGAGCACGTGTGGGTAATGTTTGAATCATTAACAGAAATTCAAAATTTAGGATATTGGATTTGCTCAATTGTAGGTCCGGGACATATGGATGATGTTAATCATTCTCACCCCCCAAGAAACTTTGAAAGAACCTTCTTGTCTTTAGAAGATGGTGCAGACGCGGGATCAACTCATCAAGAATTAATAAAAAAACCTAGATATCATTTTAAAAATGGAGTTTATAAGCAAGTTTTAGAAGGAGAAGATTCCGTTGTTTCCCCTGAAACTTCTATAATATCAGGAGATGAAGACGAGTATGTAAGAATACTAAGCAGTTCTGAAGCAGCTTATTTATCAACGTATGAATCTGTGCCTAGGTTCAAAAAAAGGCCTGGTGATATTGTTTTAGAAGGAAGTAATAACGCATTAATCTCAATAGGAAGAGATAGAATCGGAGCAATTACAAATTATACAACAAGTGATGAAAACGGAAATAAAACAGTTCCGCAACCTCAATCAGGTTTGTCAATCGGAAACTTTGATTTAAAAAATGCAGGTGCTATAGACCTTGTTACTGGAAGAGGACAAAAGCCTGAAACAAGCGGTAAAAAAGTTATCAATCATTTACAAAATGAAGAACTTGCAAAAGATAAACCTTCTACAATAGAAATTCCTAATGAAGGTGATCCTGATTTTATAAATGACAGAAGTAGAATTTACATATCTCAAAGAACAAAAGTAGATCAATCTTTGTTAGTTTCTCAAAGAAATATTTCAAGAACTCCTCCCGTTTCAGATTCAGAAAATGGTGATGCTGGAATCATCATCAAATCAGACAAAGTAAGAATATTTGCTCGTTCGGACGTCCAAATATTAGTAAGCGGATTTGCAGAAGAGCAAATAAACTTTAAAGAAGCAGATTATGAACCAGGATTAACGAATAGTGGAGATGAAATGCTAGAGTCTCCAAAAATTAAAACAGAAAATAAAGATTCAAAAAAATGGGCATCAATAACGATCAAATCAAATGGAGATATTGTTTTTGAACCTTCAGATACAGGATATATCAAACTTGGAGGAGAAGATGCTAATAGAGGAATCGTGTGTACGACACAGCCAGTTGTCGCTTCAAATGGAGGAGTTGCTGGAGCTCCTTTATTAACGACCGATGGAGGACAATTAGCTGGTTCTGTTTCACCGACTCCAACAGGGAATGCGCCGGCTCTTCCGCAAGATCAATCTTTAGATTTAGGAACGTATTCAAATAAAGTTTTAATTAAATAATGGTGTTATAATGTCATGTCAAGTTCACGTAGGTATTTTAGATGAAAATGGAAAACTTACAAAAGAAGCAAAAGAAAACTTTATTTCTGAGGTTTTATTGCTTCTGGAATACGGAACTGAAAACATACCTGCAGATAAAAAACCTCCCATACCGTACACTGATAGTCTAGGCCCTGATCCTTCTTATTTGAAATATAGAAAAAGTGATAAAAACTATTTAAGAGATGAAAAAAAATATTCAGCATTTCATAAAAACTGGGTAGGAAGGTACGAAAAGCTAGCAAAAGACTTAAATTTTAAACCTAATTTTAGCTTACTTCCAGTAATAGCAGATCCTATAGCCATAGCCGGATCTGGATTTAATGCTGAAATACCATCACCGGATTTCCCCGGTGGATTTGCTCCTTATTTTGGAGGCCTTCTTCCTCAAAAACTAATTGTTGATTTAGTAGATTCAGGGGAAACTAAATTCCTTTCTCCAACTGGGCCTATAGAATTAGTAAAAACTTTAATAGAAAAAAAAGCTCCTCCTGCTCCTACTCCTCCAACAATTCCTCAAATAACGCCACCTCCTTTACCCCCAGGGTTTGCACTACCGACCCCAGATTCTTCAAAATCTTCTTCACCAGCTTTACCCAATGTCGGATTAAACGCTAATTTTCAAATTCCTCCTCCACCTAAAAAACCTGCTTCAGAAGTTTTATCAGCACTTTCTGCAAAAGAATTTGCTGCATATGCAAATCTTCCAAAAGCTCTAGGAGAAATAGTTGGGAAAATACCTAGTTTATTGGGTAAACTTGCAAATCCTGGAGATGCTATAGCAGAAATAGCTGGAATAATAAAAAAAGCCGGTGTTTTAGGTCCTGAACCTAAAAAAGCAGCGACCTTAGAAAAAGCTGCTCAAGCAGTTTTATCTTCAAAAATTGCAGAAATGTCGTTGGTGGGCGCTTTAGCGATAACAATAGGATCATCACCAGGCTCTGTAACAACAGCAATAACTCAAAAAACAAGCAGCAAACAACCAGCGTTTAAATACAAACCAGCTCCTAGAAAACAGCCCGCAGCAAAAAAAGAATTAACTCCAGCAGAAAAATCCTATCAAAAAGCTTTAGGATTAGCAGGAACGTCTTTTGGAAATCAATCAACTAGAACAAGATATCTTGAAGGATTATTTTATATAGAAGCTTCCTATAGAGGTTATCCTCCTGAGTATTTAAATGTTTATGGAGAGCTCACGAAGATTAACGGTGCACGCCCAATTGATTGGGCAACCGTTAAACAAAAAGGATTCAAAGCAAGTACGACCGAGGAACAAAGAGAATCTACACACATAGAAAAACCAGAAGGTTTTTTTGAAATTCAAGAAATTGATGCATTTAAAATGTCTTCTTGCGCAATGTTTGTTCGAAGCTGTTTAGCTGCTGCAGGAGCTTCAAATTATGCGTTTTTATCGTTATATCCAGCTAGCGCAGGATTACAAATTATTCAAAACATTGGATTAATGAGGAATTATAGGTGGGTCTCTAATGATCCTGATTACGATAAAAACTTTGATAATCCTAAAGGAGGCAGGGCAATCATAAATGATCTATACTCTTTAGAAAAAGATGAAAGAGAAGTCTTAACTCCAGTAAAAAGGAAGGAAAAAACCCCGGGGCTAAAGATCCCAGGGGTTAAGGAAAAAGGAGCTACAGAAGATTTAACCATAGAAAAATTTGAAAAATTATTAGATGACTTTGCTGGTGCTGAATCTCGGTATAACAAGGAACATAAAGCTGCAAATAAAACAGAATTGGAAAATGGTGTAAACAAAGCCCTCGGCCGCGCAACGGTAAATTTTGCAGGAGACTGGGTCCTCGACATCGATGAAAATGGGAATGCATCTCCAACAAAACTTTTAACATTTTTGAAACAATACTTAAAGCCTAGGGAAGAGAGATGTTTTTTCTACAATAAAGACATTGGATACATGATAAAAAACCCCGATGCATTCCCAGAATTAAAAAAAGGAGATGCATTGTTAATAGTAAAAGTTGATAAAAGTAGAAAGGGCATTGACTGGCTAACGAACGGAGAACACATTCTTTTAATAGGAAATGATCGTGCGTCAGGGTTTAAAGTTTCAAATACTATTCTTGACCCTTCCATAGCAGGAATTGAAGGTGGTTCTCTTGATGATGATAATTTAAAACCGGCCAAAACGACAACTACTTACTCTTTAACAAACCAAAATGAAGCTACAAAAACAGGAATAAAAAACACCGTTAAGGCTTTATTAAATGCAGCGGTGGGTAGTGCAAAAGGAGATGCAAAAAAATATGTTCTTTTGCAAGGTGGAATAACGCAAGACGAAGCCGACGGCGCATATAAAGTATTCATTGGTGAATCAGGAGATCCTGGTACCCTAGCGAAGGCTGTTGGCAAAGATAAATTATCGCTTGAAGGAACGTTGGACGTCCCATCCCCTACAGCTATACTGCAAGCAGAACATGATTTAGGAGACATAGTCGTATCAAAGATTGTTACCGATAATCAGTTCGGACCAGGTCTTTTTTTAGGATCTACGAATATGGCTAGAACGAAACAAATATTAAATGCTCAATCTGCAAAAAACTTGCAAGCTATAAAAACTACCCCTGCAGAAAGAAGAATTATCGGGATTTTTAAAACAGATAATTACTGCAATAAAATTGAAAACAATAGTCCTTTGGCAACAATAGCGATGATATACATGGATGATATAATCGTTAATAATACATCAAATTATTTTCGACAAACTCCTACGATAGAATTTTTTGCATCAAGAGTTTTCCCAGGGAGAATTCCAAAAGTTAAAGAAAAAACCACTCATGCTGACGCAGTAGGCGCAACTCCCCCTGCGCCTAAATGATTGAGAGTGTGAGAATTATAATTCAATTCAAATCGGTAATGAAGTATTACTTAAGATATATTTACCGATAAAGTTTTTATGTCAGTTTATAAATTTAAGAGCGTAGGAAAGACAGCTGAGGTCCAGCAAGTCGAGGCTGTCCAACCTTCTCAAATACCTTTCGGGATAAAAACCCCGTTAAGAATAGATGATAAAAACATATTTGCGATGAATTATAACGTTGAAGATCAAATTCATGATAATTTAAGAAACTTATTATTAACAAATTGGGGAGAACGGCTTGGGTTATATGATTTTGGCGCTAATTTAAGAGAACTAACTTCAGAGTTTACATCAATAGATTCTTTTGATGAAGAAGCTATCTCAAGAATAAGAAGCGCAGTAGCAAAATGGATGCCTTTTATATCTTTAAAAAATTTTTCTTCCTTAATTGATAGACAAGAAAATGAAAATATAGGTATATTAAAAATAACCATAACTTATGACGTTGTTAGATTATCAGTAAGAAATAAAGCACTTCAAATATCAATGTATGTGACTTAAAATGGCAAAAACATCATTAAAACAGTTTAGAAATAGAAGCTATCTTGCAAAAGATTTTGATGCGTTAAGAGCAAATTTAGTTCAATATGCAAGGCTGTATTACCCAGACAGGCTTCAAGATTTTTCTGAATCATCTCTAGGCGGATTGCTTCTTGATATGGCCGCGTATACAGGGGATGTAATGTCATTTTATATGGATCATCAATATAATGAATTAGATCCAGATACGGCAATCGAAACATCAAACATTGAAAGAATGATTCGGTCAGCAGGAGTTCCCATAACAGGAGCGTCGCCAGCAACAGTAGAAGCAACTTTTTTCATAGAAGTCCCAGCTTCTTTAGTAGACGGTTCTTATATTCCTAGGCCTGGATCATTACCTATTATAAAAGCAAACTCTACGTTTACTTCTCTTACTGGCGTCGAATTTATTTTATTAGCAGATGTTGATTTTTCAAGAAAAAAATCAGACGGTAGTTTTTCTGCAGAAATAAAAGTTGGTAAATTAAATCAAAATGGTTCTCCAAACACATTTACGATGGCGGCAACTGGAATTTGTATTTCAGGAACAGAAGTAACTGAAACATTTAATTTAGGAGATTTTTCTCCTTTCAAAACAATCACATTTGCACAAAATAATGTTACTGATATATTAAGCGTTGATGATAGTTTTGGAAATTCTTATTATGAAGTAAGCTCCCTTACAGATGACGTTGTTTATAGAAATGTTTTAAACACGTCTAGCGATTATAATGATGTATCTGATGCTTTAAAGTTAATACCTGCTCCTTATCGGTTTGTTAGCATAGTCGACATTGCAACTCGTTCAACAACTATAATTTTAGGAGGAGGAGATGATAGCAATTTAGAAGACGACGCAGTCCCTGATCCTTCAGACTTTGCAGTATCATTTCCTTATTCAAAAACGTTTTCTAGAACAGCAATAAATCCATTAAGATTATTAAACACTAGAACATTAGGTGTTTATTCTCCAAATTCAGTATTAACTGTTACTTACAGACATGGCGGAGGATTAAGTCATAATATTCCTCCGAATAACTTAACAACAGTCACAAGATTATCATTAGAATTTCCTTTAAATCCAAGCCTAGAAATAATAAACTCAGTAAGAAAAAGTTTTTCAGTGACAAATACAGCTTCTGCTTCAGGCGGAGAAAATGCTCCTACAATAGAAGAATTAAAGGGATTAATATCCTCAATAAGAAATTCGCAAGAAAGAATAGTCACTAGAGAAGATTTATTAGCAAGAATATACTCAATTCCTTCTAACTTCGGAAGACCATTTAGAGCCGCAGTAAGATCTAATCCAAATAACCCGTTATCTACTCAACTATTTATAATTTGCAGAGACTCTTCTTCCAAACTATCAATAGCCCCAGATACTTTAAAAGAAAATATAAAAAAATACTTAGCTCCTTATAGATTAATCACTGATGCTATAGACATTTTAGACTCTCAAATAATCAATCTATCTTTTCAATTCGACGTATTAATTGATCCATCTTTAAACCAACAGATTGTTCTACAAACAGTAGTCAACGCGTTAGTTGAACAATTTAGTTCAACGAGGTTCTACATAGATCAACCAATAGTTTTGTCAGAAATTCAAAATTTAATTTATATGACTCCAGGAATATTGTCTATAAATAATTTAGAATTTAAAAATTTGTATGGAACAGTAAATCAAAGAAAATATAGCGAAGTAAGTTTTGATGTAAAAAGTAACATTAGAAGAGGTCTATTGTACCCACCTGAAGGCGGAATATTTGAATTTAAATACCCTGAATTTGATATAATAGGAAGGACTGCTTTGTGACATGTATAAAATTTTAAAAGCAGATAAAGACGCTTATATAACCAACCGCTTTATCAAAATAGCAAGTTCTGGTTCATTTCGTACAGGATCAAATGTGGGGTCTGCAGGGACTTTGGATCTATTTAAACTTTATGGAGTTACGTTTACAGATAATGATCCAGATCTGCCTAATCTAGAATTAAGTAGATTATTGATTCATTTTGATTTACAACCATTAAAAGATATGGTGTATTCAGGAACAATAAATGTTAATCATGGTACATTTAATTGTTCATTAAAACTTTTTGATGTTTACGGTGGTCAAACAACTCCTGCAAATTTTGACGTTTCTTTATACCCATTGTCAAAATCGTTTGACGAAGGTGCCGGAAGAGACGTCGTTTATTATTCTGATTATGACGCGTGTAATTTTTCATCAGCTTCAATAAACGTTCAATGGGAATTGTCAGGATCAGGAAAAGGTGGCGGAGCAGAGATTATTTGTGATTACATTACGGCATCTGCAAAATTAGGAGGATCATCTTTAGAAGTTACACAACATTTTAAAACGGGTGAAGAAGATCTTACTGTCAATGTAACAAAAATAGTTTCAGCTACAATTGCTGGGATTTTACCTGATAGCGGATTTAGGTTGTCTTTAAAGCAGAATCTTGAAGATGATAAGTTTTCGTATTTCGTAAAAAGATTCGCTAGTAGAACTGCATATGATTCTTCGAAGCACCCTCGTTTAATCGTAAAGTATGATGATTCAATTCAAGATGATATTCAAAATTTAAGATTTGATCAAAACTCTACAATATTTTTAAGAAATTATCAATATGGCGAACCTTCAAATATAACAAGCGGATCAACTTCTACTTCAATAACAGGATCGAATAGTTTATTATTAAAATTAGTCACAGCGGTCTCAGGGAATGGAAATTATTCATTAATCTTCACTGGATCGCAACATTTTGATGGATTAAACTATTATACAGGAACATATTCTGCATCTTTTACAATACCTCAAACAAACCAAACTTTATATAAAGAACTCCAGTATTCAGGATCAGTCGTTTTTACTCCAATATGGTTGTCTTTAGATGCATCAGTTGCGTACTTTACCGGAAGTAAGATAACAATTTATCCTCCGCAAAGATCAAATTCAAATATTGATTTTAAAAACTATGTTGTTACGACGTCAGGAATTCAAGATTTGTATAGATCAGATGAAAATATTTTCATTAGAGTAAATGTGTTTGATTACACTTCTCCAATAATAAAATTAGTAAAAAAACCAGTTGAATTATCTGGTATCGTTATTCGTAAAGCTTATTATCAAGTTAGAGACATATCTACAAATGAAATCATTCTTGGATTTGATGAAATATATGGATCAACAAAAATAAGCAGCGACTTCGATGGAATGTATTTTAAATTAGATACTTCTAATCTAGTAAAAGAAAGAAGCTACGTAATAGACATTATGCTTGTTCTTGGAGGAACAAAAAAAATATTTAAGTCTGTTTCAAATGTATTTAAGATCAGCGATATACAGGTCAATTAAAAATGGCAAATTACAAGGCATCACCATATATTCCGTCATTTTTAAAATCAGCGATTCAAAACGGAAGATCAATTTCCCTAACTTTTGCAGATGTTTCTGGATCAAACATTAACAATGAAAACTCTTTCGGATATTCTTCAGAAGGAGAAGGATTAAAATCAACTCAACAATTAAACGTTGATTGGTCTAAGTTTGAAAACCACACGTTTTTTATGTCTGCAGAAGCTAAGGTTAATTTAGCTTTTGAGCAAATTATAAATGGATTTCCATTTGATGGAAATAGAGCAGAAATAGAAAACTTTTTTTCTGATCTAACAGGGTTTGATAAACACGTTTTTGATAGATTTCCTAAGTTTCATGGACAATTGCACTTTTCTGGGACACAATTAAGCGAAGTTTTGCCGACGCTAGGGACTTACATATCAGTAAAAGATATACAAGGATCGATATTTCCTGAAATAAGCTCAAATACTTCTGCAAATTCGTCGGTAATAAACCCAAAAAATAATGCTTCTTTAAGCATAGAAATGCATTTAAAAATTCCTGAAATTTCTACTGATGGAACACAAATTATATTACAAAAAATTAATCCTGATGACAATCATGGGTTTTCAATCAGGTTAAATCCGACGTTTTCGTCTAGCGAAGTTGAAACAAGCTTTGACGTTTTTTCAGGATCTTTCAATATGAATGTTTCAGCGAATATTCAAAAAGGAATATTCAATCATCTTTGCTTCGTTTTTGATAGAAACTCAAGTTTTAATAATTTAAAGTTATATAAAGAAGAAACTTTAGTAGCTGAATCAACGTCTAGCGTAAAAATACAAAACCTTAATATCGATTATGCTGACTTTCTAATAGGAAGCGGTTCGAGTTATGTTCTCGGAGGTAGTACAATAACCCCTCAGCAGACGTTGTCTGGTAGCATAGACGAATTAAGAATTTTTCATTCGGTTCGAACAGTTGAACAACAAAAATCTTACGCAGCAAAATCTATTTATTCAACACCAGATTTAAAATTATATTATAAATTTAATGAACCGCCGCCACCTTTATCTCCTGTTTTAAACGACTTAGTAAATTCTATAGTTTTAGATAGTTCAGGTAATTCTTTGCATTCATATATCTCTAATTTTACTGGAAGTTTGAGAGAAAATGCATTTGAAGATCCGATGACTAAAATGATATATGAAAAAGATAGCTTATCTCCAATATTATTTCCTGCGTATGAAGATGTTGTTAATCTTAATTTAGAATTAATTTCTAGCGCTTCAAGCTATGATTTTGAAAATCCAAACATAATCACTCGTTTAATTCCAAAGCACTATCTTTTGGAAGGAAGTTCATTTGAAGGATTTTCTTCAGAAGATCAAAATGATGGCTCGACTTACGGTGGTGATGGAATACCTGGTCAAGGTCAATTAAACAACGTACAAGTCATGCTTTCTTTGTTATACATTTGGGCAAAGTTTTTTGATGAAATTAAACTGTTTTTAGATGCTTTCAGCACTCTAAAAACAGTTGACTACGAATTAAATAGCAGCACTCCAAATAATTTTTTGTTTGACATAGCGAAACATTATGGGTTCTTTTTACCTCCTCTTTTTACTTCTTCCACAATAGAACAATATGTTTCTGCAGAAAATATAGATCCTTTAACCAAGGGTAATGAAAGTTTATCTTTACGTTCTGTTCAACACGAGTTATTAAGAAGAATTTTAATAAATTTACCTGCGGTGATTCGTTCTAAAGGAACACAACATAGCATAAAAGCGTTTTTAAGGTCTGTAGGAATAGAACCTGACGCCAGCATGCGATTTAGAGAATATGGTGGTGCAAATTATAAAAATATTTTATATGCTAGAGAAAAAAAGACGGATGTGGCAGGAATCGTTAATTTTGGCACGGGTTCCTTGGTTTTCTCTGGATTTTTATCAGGATCAAGAACTGAAGTTGGGTATCCTGAAATACAAGGAACATTTGTAAAAGAGCTTGAATATCCTCCGCATGGGATTTCCGATGTTCAAAGCGATGGATTGTTCACTTCAGGATCCTGGACGTACGAATGTTTATATAAATACAATTTAAAGACCGTTCCCTTAAATTCATTAACACAAAGCCTTGTAAGGTTTTGTGTAACTGGATCAGGAATACAAAACCCTGGTCTAGTTGCAAACCTAATAGGGTATTATGATGAAACGTCTCCTCGTCTTGCTTTGTTCTTACGACCAGGAAACAACAATGATTCTCCTCTTTTGAAAATGTCTTTAACCTTGCCAAAAGAAGCAATATTTGGCGGAGATTTATGGAATGTCTCTTTTGGATGTCAAAGAAGCGATTCAATAAACTCAGTTGTATCTTCTTCTTATTTTCTTAGGGCTGGTCTTCAATCCGACGGTGAAATTGCAAGTTTAATAACAACATCATCTTATTTTTATGAACTTTCAGAATCATCTTCACCATCTATCACAAACTTAAATGTATTTAGATCGATTGACAAAATTAACAATACAAACGCATCAGGATCTTTTATATCTTTAGGAAGCAATCAATTAATCACTGCAGGTTCAACGTCTACGTATAAATTCTTAAATAATTCTACAAAAGTTTTAGACTCTTCTGCAAGATCAACTACATTTGATGGTAGAGCAATGAAGCTAAGATTTTGGTCAAAATCTTTTGATGAAAAAGAATGGATTGAACATATAAGAAATTATCAATCTTTAGGGGTCATAGATCCGCTAAAAAACTATAACTATGAAAAAATAGTATCTGGATCTTTTGAAAGATTAAGATTAGACTCTTTAACAAAACAAGATAATAAAAAAGCCAACGTTAATGGAAATATAACTTTTATAGATTTTAGCGAAAACAATAATCATTTATCAGGAATCGGATTTCCCAATGACAGAAACTGTATAACTCCTGAATTAATTTATTATACTCATCTATCTCCTTATTTTGATGAGTTAATCACTAATGAAAAAATAAGAGTTAGAGGATATCTAAACGAAGATTTAATTGACAGAAATCCATGGTCTGAAAAATCTCCTGTTTACGAAATTACAAGATCAGAATCTCCAATAGATGACGCAAGATTTTCTATTGACTTTTCTTTAGTTGATGCGTTAAATAAAGACATCATAAACATGTTTTCTACGTTTGATTCATTCCAAAATTACTTAGGAAATCCAGAGCTGATGTTTTCTGAAGATTATCCTGACCTAGAAAAACTACGAAATGTTTATTTTAAAAAGTTAAAACAAAAGCTTAATTTTAAAGCATTTTTTGAGTTTTATAATTGGTTTGATAATTCAATAAGCACTTTTATTGAACAACTAATACCTCGAAAAACTGTGTTTAAAGGAACTAATTTTTTAATCGAATCTCATATCTTAGAAAGACATAAATACGAATATAAATTTGTTAATCAATATTTGAGAAACATCGTAAAAAAGCAAAATTTTGAATGTACAATAAATAAAAAATAGTACAGTGTAATTTATGTCATCACCTGTTTTAAAAAAAGCCAACCAATTGTTGTCGTCTAAAAAAAATGAAAATTTGTTTTTTTTAAATTATCTACCAAACAACGTCAATTTTTTATCATTTGATGACGGAGAAAGAATCGGGACTAACCAAAAAATTAAAGCATCAAACATCAGTCAATATACGTTGACGGGTTCTATAAACACATCATTCATAGATGGATTTAGACAAGGCGTAGAAATTACGCAAGAAAAGCATTTCTTTGCTGGAACTCTTGTAAAAATCCATGCTGGAGAACCTGGGCATGTTTTAAGAAAAAATTCCTACGGTGCTGATCGAAATTTTTTACGCCAAAATGAGTTTAAAGAGCTTGAATATTATGATGCTTTAAAATACATAAACAATCAAGATATTATCACATATCCGCTAGTAACTCACGATAGCGATGAAACAGAAAATTACAATTTTAACGGAATAATCGAACCATTAACAATTCGCGCTGTTGCAGCATTTTTCAGCATAGACGTTCCTTTTGAAGCTCATTCAGTAAAAGCAACGTTGATGGATGGTAATCAAGACATAACGACAGCCGCAAGTAAGATTTTAAACGTAAAATTAAAAAAAGAAAACTATAAAATTCCTCCGTGGTTAGACTTGATTGACATGATGGGAACAGTAAAAAAAGTTCCGACAATCGCTTTTTTTAATGATGATAAAACTTACATCAATCCGTTTAATGATTCATCAAATAAAGTACAATTGTCAACAAATTTACCAAATGATATGATCAGCGCAGTAACTGAATTAATTGGGTCTACGGAAAACTATATTTCAGAAAATGAAACGTCTGCTGCATGTGGGTGGACGTATGATGATGTATGGTCAAAAGGAACTGATTCTATAGCATTCGGAGGCTTAGGGTACTGATGCCAACGCCTAAATCGTTACGTTCAGCACCAGATAGAACTTTTGAAGATTATATCTTGACCCTGTCTAGAGGAAAGGGATTAGCAAATGTTCCACAAGAAAAATTTTCTCATGTTCCTGGACCACCCGGAAACAGTGGAAATGATGACAACACAAGTGATCCATTGGACATAGGATTTCCATTTGAAATAGACGGAATCACATATCATAAATACATGGTTTCTACTAATGGTTGGGTGATATTAGTTGATCCAGCAACACCTGGGGGTACAGCAAATGGCACTATCATCTCAGACGTAATGCTAAATACATTTGCTAACGCAAGAATTAATCAATTGTTCACAAGAAATCATGTGTTATTTGCCATTTGGTATGATGATTTATTGAACACATATTCAAGTCCAAATAGTCTTGGTTTATCTGCAACGCAAATAAATTTGTACGAAAATGGAATAAATCAACCTGATAAAAGAGTTAATCCAAGAAAATACGGAGTTCAATATTATAATGAGAATAATTCTAATGAAGGAAGAAGATTAATCCTACGTTGGAATTGCGTTTCTGATTATATAACCCCTAACAGCATACTAAATTTTGAATTTGTCTTATATGAAAATGGAAAGATAGAATATAGATACGATCGAAGAGACTCTATAGGATCTACAACTGCTAATGAAGACGCAACAATCGGTGTTTTCATGCCTGGTTCTACTTGTAGATTTAGAGACTTTTCATATGAATTAGGTTATGATTCTACAACAAGACCAAGATACTTTTTAGGTGGCACTGTTTCTGGGTCATACACCGACACTGCAGATTCATTCACGGCACCTTATGGCGTTGGATTAAAACCAGAATTATATTGGCCAGGACAAAAAAATGTTGGCGCGGTTTTTACTTTTCAACCTCCTTTAAATAGAAGAAAAGTATTACCAAGATTATCAATCAAAGAAAGAGATTCTAGAACAACTCGTCCTACAATTGCAAGAACAGGTGATAAAGACAGAAGCGGATCAGAAGGCTTGTTTTTTGATGATAGAAAATCTATCGTTTACAAGACAAGAAATGACATAAGTTATCCGTCGATGCTGCCTCGCTTTTATGCATCTGATCTACCAAGTGTCGCTAGAAACCAAGATTTATTTGCAGGGGAGTTTGTTTTTACTGGTAGCATAAAACCGGCAAACGTTCAAGAGTACTTAGAAGACAACGAAAAAAAGTTTATATCTCCATTTTCTGAATACAAGCTATTTGAAAATGATCCGTCTGCGTCTTCAGACTCGTTTTTTACGACAGGATCCAGTATTAAAGATGTTGGTGAAGGATTTTCTCAATCATTAAAATCTAAAACTCAAATTAGATTATCGTTCAGAGTTGATCATAAGACAACGTTGTTTGGCGCTTCATCAAGCATTTATTATTTTAATTTAAAAACTGGAAGATGGCAATATCCAACGGCATCATTTAAATCAGGTTATGACATTGCTGAACCTTACAACGATCCTGCAGATGGAAGATTAACTGAGATAGACCGAGGTTTCAATTGTTTCGGATTTAATATCGTATCAGGTTCATCGAATAGAACAAACTTCCCGCGAGGAACAGTCACGGAATTTAATAATTTTTATGATAGAGAAGATGAAGTTAAGTTATTAACTAATCAATACAGCAAAACGATATCTTTAAATCAAAGTTATAATGCAATTGATGATGAAACAATAACCATACCAATTAATCAACCATTTTTGTTAGAAAAAGCAGTAATTGAAATACCGATAGAAGCAGGGCCCGGGTGGTTTTACGATAAAACGCAGTGCGCCTTCCCGACAGTCGACAGCCCAACAAGTCCTGCTCACATTTTTTCTCAAGATGGAGTCGCATTTGACATAGGAGGACCAGGATTAACTTTCTCTTTATATAATCAAATACCAGTAAATTCTAAAGAGTATAAAAGAGATCTTATTCTTACAGGAACAATAACACACGATTTAGATAACGTTGCTCAAATTGCATTTTTTCAACCTACATACGGAACAACGAATTTATCAGGCACGTCTGTACCGATTGGTGATGTATGGCAAATTGTCCCAAGAGGCTTTTTAGCATATGGATCACCTACTTCAATAGTTAGCGGAACAAACAACTTTTTTACTGGAAATGTAAAGCTTAAATGTGAAGCAGCAATATCTAATGGCGTTTTAATAAGAGATACGTTTTTTATTGATCACGATCGAGGATCGTATGTTGATTATGTAACTGGGTCGTTAGAAATGCTTTTTAATAACAAGACGTGGAATATTCCTCGTGGTAATACAGCAGTACCATTTAATACAACGCCCGGCGGCGGTGGAGGCGGAGATTATAGAGGGTATGGTAGCAGGGAATTAGTATTAGTTAATGTTAACAATTTTGGTAGATCTTGCTCTGGATTTGAACCTTCTGGGAGATCTATTTTAGGAAAAGAATATTCTTCATCTAGATTAAAAGGGGTTTATGATAATCCTTTTTATAAATACAACAACAACATCGTCAAATTAGATCACCTTTCCACTGGACCAATTTCAGAAACCCCCCAGACGGTTGATGAAGCAATTTATGAGTTGTCTCAACCAGCAGAGGCAGCTATAGCGATTTCAGTAATTCAAAGGCAAGAAAACAAAGTTTCACCTTATCTATTGTTTCCAAATGACAAACTCATAATGTGTATATCAAAATCTAGGCCTTTCTTTTTATCTACAGAGGCTCCCAGTCCATTTACGATGAATGAAATTCAACATGACATTAAACTAACGACAGGAAGCATCAACATCACATTATACGGAAGTTTAGTATCAAATGGAAGAGAATTCCATGACACCTTAAACCAGCAGCTTTCATCTGATGCAATACATGACGTTGTTGTAGGAGGGACCAAGACATGGTAGCAGTTCTTGATCAATATGAAGTAGAATACAAAGAAACATACACATCTGGAACCTATGACCAAGTCG